>Ga0256838_1000006_pt1 | contig 203251 bp, 238 predicted proteins | sample 4571419metaG_FD_185978 | JGI IMG/M metagenome (GOLD analysis project Ga0256838, IMG submission 185978) | Hydrothermal vent microbial communities from Guaymas Basin, Mexico - 4571-419 | ecosystem: Environmental > Aquatic > Marine > Hydrothermal vents | place: Mexico: Guaymas Basin | collected... | reverse complement strand
ACTGTTGAAGAAGTAGTTGAGACACCTGTTGAGACTGTTGAAGAAGTAGTTGAGACACCTGTTGAGACTGTTGAAGAAGTAGTTGAGACACCTGTTGAGACTGTTGAAGAAGTAGTTGAGACACCTGAAGTCCAACAACGTAAACAAGAACCAGCAACTGTTAAAACAGTTAAATCTGATAGAGTGCCAGATGAAGTTGCGACTATGATTGGAACTCCAACCCATGCTGAAGGTCCTAGAACAGATGTAACATCTGAAGTAGAAGCAGCAGTTGTTGAAACATCAGGCGAGCTTTCAAGAAAACGTGATCTACCCGCTCCTAAAATAGTATATACTGAAACACTGTTAGTAAATACTGGTTTCACTATATAGGTTGCAGCATGTTTTGGAATGAAACAGCAACTCATAGATCAACCCATATCGCTAATGATACAGTCGTTGATACTACAACAGTAACAGAATATAAAACTCCAAATACCGATACTTTTAAATTTTCTGTTGATCCAGCTAAACCTGGATCAGATGGATCCGCGATCGTTAATATATCAGGAGACTCATCTAATCCAAAACCTAGTTGGGGAATGACAATATCTTAGACATATGTCTAAGATATTTTCTTGTCCTTGAATTCAGCCACAAGAATAGAATAGAGTATCAACTCTATTCTATTACGCTTGGAGGAATTGGAGGAATTGGATTCAATGTTTCGTCAATATTTTTAATAACTCTAAAACAGTTATTAATTCCACTTAAAACATTTCTGTTTATTCTATCAACTTGTTTAATATCATCATTGTATTCTTTTAATGCTACCATCATTCTAGATTTCATTTCCAATAACTCTTCTTCAGTTATCTCTTGCTTATCTTGCTTATCTTGCATACTAGTCCTTTTTCGTTTTTATAATTATTTGTTAACGATTAACAAATAATTATAAAAACATAGGATATTAAAATGGAAAAAATAGACAATATTATATTTACTAATCAGAAAGAAACACAATTAATAAAAAAAGAATTATATCAAATATCAAAAGGCATTTGTCCATTATTAGGACAATATGTTGAAGTTGATAAAATGGTTGCAGATCATCAACACAAACTTAAAAAAGAAAAATGCTCAAATTGGGATAATGGTGGAAAAGGTTTGATTCGCGGAGCTATAGAGTTTAGAGCAAATGCTGTAGAAGGTAAAATTGTTAATGCTTGGTCAAGATATGGATTAGATAAAGAAGGTTTTGATCTTCCAACGTATTTAAGAAACTTAGCTGATTATCTAGAGAATCCTCCTGCTAAACAACTAACAGAATGTTATGCATATTATTCTGAAAAGCCAAAACGTATTAAAGTTAAAATATCTGAATATAAAAGAGTTTCTAAATATTATTTAGAATTGCACCCTAGAAAAAGAACAATTATTAAGAAACCAATATATGTGACACCTGAATGGGAAGAGCTTGTACAATTAACAAATGCTCATATACAACAATTGAAAGATCTCAAACTAGCAAAACAACTAGAGAGAAAAAAGGCTAAAGATGCAAAAGAGAATATTAAATAATTTTGACGATACAGCAAAACTACATGCAACATCAAAACATTTATTTGATTTTAATAGAATAATGGGAATTAATAAACCAATTATAATATTAAACACATCAACTAAAATTAATTTGCCTGTTGATAAAGTTGCAGATGCAGCAAGAGAAGCAATTGCTTCTAAAAAACAAGTTACAAATGTAGTCCAGCAAAAATTAAAGGCTTATGATCATAAACCTGGACACATAATAGATATAAAGGGTTAATATGTCATGGCATAGTTCAAGAGAGTATCGTATTTGGCGAGCTCAAGTAATACGTAGAGATAAGAAATGTGTCATGTGTGGTGATAACGATAGACGTACAGCACATCACATGAATTCTGGAAGTTATTTTCCAGATGAGAGATATGATTTATCAAATGGTGTATGTTTATGTTATGGTTGTCATATGAATTTCCATAACAATTTTAAACGTAGTTATAGAACAAAATGTACTAAATACGATTTTGAGAATTTTAAAGTATTATATAAATATATACAAGATAAAACGATCTTTATCGATAAGGATAAAAGTAATGTCTAAAGAAAACAAAGAGTCTAAAATAAATTGGTTAGCTGATAACTTAAATGCTATTAAGCAGATAGCTATGTCGATACTATTTATAGCAGGATTGGGATATATGACCATTGATTGGTTAGGCACTAAATTTATAAGTAAATTAGAAGCATCGAATTATGCTTTGAAACAAAATGTAGATAAGCTTGACAATTCTTTAGCTAGAACACAATTGATAGTTTATCAGAACGAGCTGTATAACGCGCGTAGAGTAGGTATAACAGCCGAAGATAAAGACTACTATAGAAGTGTTGATAGAAAGATTTTTATGCTTAAAATCAAGCTTAAAATGATCGAAGCGGAACCTAAACATTATAGTGTCCCAACATATTTAAAGGATTAGAATGCCCGTAACACATAAAGAATTAATAAGTGTCTGCGAAGTACAAGACCTTAGTAAAGTAAAAAATATAAGAAATTCAAAATATATGGCTTTCCCATATATTATGTATAAAGTTAATGATTTATTACAATTGACACCTGAAGTTTTAGAAACATATAATGATTTTTTATATAAAGATGAACATGTTGAATATCTAGTATTTAAATACTTTATCGATATACACTACATTAATCCAGGCATCTTTGGAGAATGTGAAGTTCTAACAAAGAGTCAGATGCAGAGTGCATTATCAGATGATAATAAAGCATCCTTAGATAGATTACATATCAAGAATATGATATTTGTAAAAAGCTTATGAGTTATATTATGAGTTTAAAATTAAAAATATTTTTAGTAATAATTATATCATCAATGGTTGTGTATGGGGCATATACTGGTAGCTCTGATAACATTTCAAGTTATTGGATATAATATGAAAAAAACAGATAAGGTTAAGAATTTATTTATCCATAAATCTAATATAAGATATAATGATAAATATGATTATTCAAAAGTTGACTACGTTAATAGGTTAACTAAAGTGTGTATTATTTGCCCAATTCATGGACAATTTAATATGCCTCCAGCTCATCATCTAATACGAGGCTGTCCATCATGATACACCTCAAGTACTCAAAGAAAAACTCTCTAAGATTATAGATGGTATATAAGGACTTATATGTATACAATACAACAAGGTATAGAATATTTAGAAGAAAATAATGTACAATATTTTTTAGAAAATGAGATATTTTATTTATTGGAAGAAGATGTTTCTAGACGAAACTTCTTAGGATTAATGGGACTAACCGCTGCTGCTACTGCAGGTGCAACAAGTGTTATTGGTAAGCTGCAAAATCCTGGATCAATAGTCAGTGATTATAAACATGCTAAGAAAAAAGTTGCATCAGGCATCACTGCTTCAAAAATATACAAACATACAACATCAAATAATGATGAGACCAAAAATGTATCAAGAAGAGGATTTATTCAAAAGATGGGTCTATCAGCAGCAGCTTTAAAATCAGCAACTAAAAAGATTTAAAATGGAAATTATATATATAATATTAATATTTACGGCATCATTCATTATCATTGGAGCATTACTTACAAAAAAAGATGATTACACTTGTCCTGAATGTGGTCAACATGATGGTTTATGGCATGCATCTAAAAGGTGTTATAAAATTAAAGAAAATATAAACAATGGAAGGAGATTTTAAAATGGCAGAAACAAAAGGAACATATATGGATGTAATATTCAGTGAAAACTCTAATAAAAAACTTGATGATATTATTAAAAGTTTTGGATTGAAAAAAGATTTTACTGATGCATATCACACGACAATAACGTACTCAAAGAAACCAGTTCCATATTTAAAAACATCTAAAGGAACGAAACAAGTTAAAGGTACTGCCAAGAACAAATTATCAAAGAGAATAAAGATAAAATCATTTGGACATTTTAAAACAGATGAGGGTAAAAATCTACATGTTGTATTAGAATGTAAGTTCTGTCAAGAACAATTTGCAAAAGCAATCAAGCTCGGAGCAACTACAGATTACCCAGAATATACGTCACATATTACATTAATGTATGATTGTGGAGATTTCACAGTTGATGATGAAATTGGCGCACCCTATATTGGTGAGACTTTAGAAATTGTAGAAGAACGTATAAGTCCTTTAAATCTCAATTGGGTAGAAGATTCAAAAAAAGATAAAGACAAGGAATCAAAATGATTATTACATTAGATAAAGCAGAAATCTTAGAAGCAACATATAATGCTGATCCAGCAATTGTTCAGAGACGTATGGATGCTTTAAAAGCTTATCATGAAAAGAAGTTCACTAAACCAAATGAATCAAATAAACCGTTTACGGTTACTAAGGTTCGAGGGTCAGGTAATGATCTCAAAGCTTCTCATGAAAGAACATCGGACATTTTTTTAAAGAAAATGGGTTATAAATTATAAGGAACTAAAATGAATGCAACTATATACACAACACCAAAAGCAGCTATACTAAAAAAATTAAAAGAAATAGGTATGGCACAACAGGAAGATCGTAAAGGTCCTGATGCAGAGATGGATAGAATCGTTAAGCGCGAAGAGAAATTTGATGGAACAGATACTGAGTATTCAAAAACTATCTATAATGAAAAAGGACTAGCTAATCACGAAATGCACGGTTCTGTTAAAGTTCCAACATCTGAACAAAAAGCAGTAGATACTAAGTAAACAAAAAGGGATATAAAATGGCAAAATTGAGCTCGAAAGACAAAGTCTTAAAATACTTAGATGTGCAGAAGAATCATTTTTATGCAAAGTATGATATCATTATCAGAATTGATGAATCAGATTTTAAAATAGAAGATGAAGAACTTGTTGATATAAGTGAAGATGATAATGAATCATTAGTAGGCTCCATTAATATTCCTGGAATATTAAATATTGAAGTACCTGAAGAAAATGATGAAGTTCAATTATATTTCCCATTTAATATCAATTTTGTAATATCTGACACCGTTGAGAAAGAAGGAACTATTAGCACTTATTATTTTTCAAAAGGTGATCTTATTGCATTCGCAATGACAAAATCAAGCGCAACAGATATTATGATTCTCGATAAGCTATTTGAAAATCGTATTAAATATTTGAGTGGTGACTTACCAAAACACATCGTTGCAATTTATGATCAATTATTAAATACATCAAATATTCGAATGCAACATATTGAAACAATATTAACAGTATTGTATGGTGAATATACTGATAATGGTTTTGAACCTACACGAATGACTAAAAATCAAAAATATTCAAAAGGGAATGCTTTAAATTCAAAAGATTCTGCTCATAAATTTAATGCTGGTGTAGGATTTAATTATGGTTATACTAAAGATGTTATTGTTGATAACATTACTAGAACATATACAACCGAAAAAACCGATTTAGAAAAAGTTATATCTGGAGATTTTGAGGAGTTAAAATAATGTATCCAATAAAAAATGCTTTAAAAGAAAACATATTATATAAACCAACTAATGATAATCCATTTATGTTATTTAGTATATTACCTAGTGCAGATAAAACTGCTAATATATTAAATATGAATACTGTTCCAATAAATTTTAGAACAGATTCAATGATTACTATTAAGATTCAAGGTAAAAAGATTCAATCAAAAATGATTGAATCTAATATTGTATCAAAAATTGATGTAAATAAAATATTAACTGTTGATATTCAACCATTTAGTATTAGAATAGTTAATGATATATTAACTATTGAATCAACTGAATTATTGGATCCAAATGAACTTGTTGTTGGTAATTTATTATTTTCACCAATAACATTAAATGATTAAAATGATTTATATTCTTAGGCATATTGCCTAAGAATATTCTTGTCCTTGATTTTGGGCCCTATTTCTATGGTAACTTTTTCGATCTTTATCGATAAAGATCGTTTTGTAAAATATTTATATTTATAAATAAAATAAATGTCTTATAGATGGTTTTAAAACCATCTATAAGACATTCTTTCAAACCAATTATCTAACGATTTGATTAACTCCTGTATCTTTTTCATTCTTTTTCCTTTATCTTTTTATATTACTATATTAATTTCTATGGTAAATATTTATAAAACCCAAACTATCTTTAAAGATAGAAAAAGTTACTATAGAAATAATATATAAAACAAAAGGAGTCGCGTGGATATAATTTACAAAACTGAATGGGAATATTTAAAATCCCAGTCCAGTATATGGAATAAATATGAAAAACCAATACCATATGATGACCGCGACTTAGGTGTATTCGATGTTGGTTATGGTGTAGTATTGCCAAAATTCTTTGTGCAATATAATCATAGTGAGTTAGCGATTGATAAAGTTGGTGCTGAAATCTTACGCCGACATAACTTAGCTAAAGAAGATGCGCAAATTGCTCCAGTAAAGTTAAAGAAGATGGTAACATCAATCGAAGCGAGAAAAGAGCAAATACCAGTGTTTAAAGCGATTAAAGATGCTATGTTAAAAGGTTCTATAAATGGTCTTATAGTTGCTCAACCTGGTTTCGGTAAGCAACAACCATACAGCGAACCGATCCTTACACCTAATGGTTGGGTCACAATGGGAGAACTCAAAATAGGTTCATTTATTGTTGGAAAAAATGGAACACCAACAAAAGTCACACATATTCATGAACATGGAATAAGCGATGTTTATAAAATAACGTTCCAAGATGGAACATATACAAAATGTGGTATTGATCACTTATGGACCGTTAAAAATAGACATAAAATTACCAATAAAAATAAAGGTTGGGAAACTATAGATACATCTAAAATTTTAAAAAATTATAAAAGTGGTCGATATAAAACAAAATATGGAACTTACCAACAAGAATATAAATATAAAATTAATTTATGCGACGAAGTTCAATACACAAAAAGAAATTTAAAACTAAAATCTTTTGCAATGGGCGCACTTATTGCAGATGGTAGTTTTAGAGGAGATGCAATAACATTTGCAGATTTAAGAGGTGATGTGTTTAAAGAGGTTTTTTCACAAATTTTAGAATTTGATTCTGATGCAACATATTCTATAATTAATAAATACTCATATAGAATAACGAGTTTAAAATTAAAACAGTTATTAAAATCGTACAAATTAATGGATAAATTATCAATCGATAAATCCATACCTGATGATTATATTTTCGCATCAGTAGACGAACGTAAAGAATTTTTAAGAGCATATTTATTAACTGATTCATATCATCAATCTAAAAATTCAAAGATTTTATATAGCTCATCAAAAAAATTAATTAATCAATTACAACATATTGTCAGATCGTTAGGTATTTATGCGAATGAGATTCGTATAAAACCTGAACCAAAGTTTAAACATAAAGGTGAGATATGTATAGGTCATGAAGCATATGAATTTATGATTAATATCAACCCTAAAAAAAATACAAAAACAATAGTTAATATTGAAAAATTAGATTATCAAGAAAATTCTAGATGTATTACAATAGACGCGAAAGATCACTTATATATTACTCGAGATTTTACAGTGACTCATAATTCGATAGTAGCTATAAAGACTGTTGAATTAGTAGGAACAAAATCTTTAATTATTGTACCTAATGATATATTAGAAGGACAATTTGTAGAATCAATTATTGAATTTACAAATCTTGAGAAGGATGATATAGGTATTGCTCAAGGTTCAGATATAAATGCATTAATTAAAAAATGTGTATTTGAAAAAGATATAGTTGTCGCCAAAATTCAATCATTATATGCACAATTAAAAAATATTGATATTAATATATTAGTAGAATTGTATTCCGCTTTTGGCTTAGTTATATACGATGAAGCGCATGTTGGTAATGCATCAGATGGTTATTCTAAAACCGCTTGTATGTTTTCAACAGATAATGTATTATCAATGACTGCTACACCATATAGAGTAGGTATCAATGAATTCCTATTTATGAATAACACTGGTGGTATATTATATAAATCAGATCATCAAAATCTTGTACCCAAAATTAATTTACATAATGGGATAATCGAGTTCACAGAGAAAGAAATTCAAAGATTAGTTTTTTCAAGAACTGATTATGTTCGTTTCATGGCAACATATAATATGATATTAGAAACTAAAGAAGTTTATTTTGAATGGATTGCTAACTGGGTTGAATATAGAATAAAAGATGGTCATAAAACAGCAATATTATTTGCAACTAATAAAATGGTTCGTAGAATGGCTGCTGTATTAGAAAGACGAGGAATCGACGTTGGTGTCATAATTGGTGAAACTAAAAAGAAATTAGATGAATCAAAAGAATATTTAACGCCTGAACAAGTACAATCATACTATGATCATTATTTTGAAGTATTTCCTAAAAGAAAGAAATGTGTCGCATTAAAATTGCTCAAAGGAGAGGATGATAAATATAGTTTGACTAAACCAATATTAAAAGATATCGCTAAGGTTCAAGCAACTATTCCAACCCTGGATTTAAAAACATCTTGGACAATTGCTGATAATCGTACTGAACGTGAGATAATGAAAGCGAAGGATACATTAGTATCAAATTTTAAATTATTATCTGCAGGTTTTGATAAATCAGATTTATCTGCAATCATCTTCGGTTCTCTTATTGTTGGGAAGGTTCCCGTAATTCAATCACTTGGACGAATTACAAGAATTGACAAATCTAAGAATCAAGACATTCAAGCGCACTTCATGTTTACACAACAGTTTATGAATTTCTTCCCAGATATGTTACATATACTTGTCAACAATATTAAGACACAATATCCAAGTGAATTTAGTTACGAAGGGTTTGATTTTGGTTAAAAAAATAAGAATCAATATTAAGATGTTGATTTATAAATTTCAGATGATGATATATTTTATATGTCATATAAGTATGTTGCAATCAAAAACATTGCAAATAGTTGAGTTATTGTTAAAATATTCAAAAGGTCAATATAGATTTAAAAAAGCAATCATTAAAAATATAATGGAAATGCAAGAAATGTGTATAGATCCAGATGAAAGAATTGGAGCATTAAAATACTTTAAAATACAAGAATTTCATATAACATATATTTATTTTTTAAATAAAATAGATGTTCATGCACATGGTATATTAAAGAAAGATATTGACCAGATAACTAATATATTGAAAGATGTGTATTTAGGAATGGGTATTAACGAATACCTAACAGAATATGAAGTTTCACAAATAATTAAAAAAAATAGGAAATAAAAATGGAAAATGTAACAGAAGCAACAGAAGTAACAGAAGCAACAGAAGTAACAGAAGCAACAGAAGCAACAGAAGTAACAGAAGCAACAGAACTCACACCAGAGTTAAAAACAATCATGCAAGATAGACAACGTATCTCAACAGAGATTAATGGAGCAGCATTAGCTGATTCATTTATCACAATTGTTCAAAGAGCAGAAATGCATGCAAAGATTACAGGTAAAGATCATTACATAGCTGTTGTTGATAATGGTATAGCATTCTTTGATGAAGATCAATACAATCTATTAGTTGAAAAAACAGTTGCTGAATTTAGAGTATACTTAGCTGCTCAGGATTTAACTGATGCTGAGCGTGAAATCGAATTAGATAAATACGCAAGTAAATTAGTACTACACTATGTTGATCACAAAAAATTTACAAAAGAAGAAATTCAAGCAGTTCAAAAATATAAAAAGGAACAATAATGAATAAAATTATTATAGATTTAGGATACTCAGCAGCGAAGATTATGTTTAATGGTGAATTTTATAAAGTTCCAACCGCTATATCATTCGCAAACGATGCGGGTATTGAATTTGGCCAATCAAGTGTTTATGATTTTGAGGGTGAGCAATATTATGTAGGTGAAGCAGCAACTGATGAAGCTTTTACAACAACTGATTATAAATTCCTAGATAAATTTGGACCACTAATGGTATTTCATATTTTAAAGAAATTGGGAATAGCTGGTGACGTAAAGTTAATAACTGGATTAGCATTAACTGATTGGTCTAAACGTGCAGAATTTCAAGAACGATTGCAGTTTCTTAAAGTAAATGATGAAACAATTGCAACTGCTTGTGAGGTTGTTGCTCCTCAAGGTGCAGGTGCATATTATGCATACATTACTCAAAAAGATGATGCACCTGGAGAACATCCTAAAGATGCATGTGTAATTGATATTGGTTACAGAACTATTAACTTTTTATATTTTGAAAGAGGCCAAGCAATGCAAACCCGCATGAAAGGGTTTCCTGGTCATGGTGTTGTAAGTATAATGAAAACATTTTCAAACTTTTTAGAAAGTGCATATGGTATGCCTTTTTCTGAACAAGAAGCATTAAAGATCTTCATGGACGGTGAATTAACTCTTGGTGGAGAAATTCAAGAAGCAATCCCAGCAAAAATTGAAGATCTTAAAGGCAAATTCGTACAAAAACTTATCAATTCGGTTTTAGTATCTGAAAAGAAAACTTTACAATTTGCTAGCACTGTGCTAATTGCAGGTGGAGGTTCTTATCTACTAGAAGGGTTTATTGGTATGAAGAATGTAGTATGGAATAAGAACCCCAAAGAGTTCTCAAATGCATATGGATATTCCTTAGTTTCAAATTAAGTTTTTAAACTAATCACATTTTAGGTGAATATGCCTACGAAGAACAAAAATTTTAAGACAATATAATCAATATTTAACAGATGATAAAGTTTCCAAAAAAGTTTTGGAAATGTAGAAATATTCGATATATTAAAAAAGGATAATATATGAAACATGGTATAAAAAGAATCATGGAAGGTCAAGGTGAAATCTTAAAAGATTACATCGAGACTGAACTCAATGCTCGAATTGGCGGGCTAACAAAAGCCAATAAAAAAGATTTAAAAGATTTTGAAGCAATTTTCTTAAATTTAAAGGCAACTGTATCATCTGATGATGAACTATTAAAAATTATTAAACAATCAGTAATGGATAATGAATCAGCTGATGCTGCAAGAGATGTTGAAATAAACAATCTTAAAAGTATTAATGAATCATTACAACTAGCATTAAAGGAGTCACTTAAAAGTATCGAAGAAAGTACAACCTTTAATGATACTGACATTGATGAACTCCTTGATGTGTTTGATAAATCTTTACATGGTAATATAACAACAAACAAAGGATCATTATAATGTTAGAAGTTCCAGCAAATATGCCGAAACAGCCGCAACATCAACAGCCTGCACCTGCAACATCATATTCATCTGAACCTCAGATGAATAGCACTGCTGGTGATGAAGTACTATCTAAAGTAACAGTTGCTTTAGATAAAGATGCAATGACTATTATTCAAGAGGCAAGTGCAATTCATGGTGAAACAATCGTAAATTTAGGAATTAAATTATTCGCTAAGACAAATATGTATAAAGAATTTATGGTTAAACAAGAATTTAAAGCATTAAATCAAAGTACTGATGATTTAGTAGAGTTAACTGATATCGCTGTATCTGATACAGTGAGCACAACACATGCCACAAATACTGTAGCATCTACCCAAAAAACTGCAGGTACTATAACAGCACCTAGTACATCAGGCGGATTCAACGCCTGGTAACTATATTTTTCTATCTTAAAAGATAGAAAAAGTTACTATAGAAATTATTAAATGTAATACAGACAAACAGATAAAGTAACTCAAATACAACGCTTTAAGTATAATTTGTTATATTTAGAGCGCTGATATTTAACAGCCAGGTGATCAGAAATAAAATTTAATTTATTAAAGGTATTAAGTACTTATTAAGTGAACACTCGATAAAACACGCGATAAATCTTTAATGATGTATAATCTTATATAAAATCTGAGTAAACCAAAACAAAAGAAATTAACTCCTTTTCGTCTGACAAGACACGTGTTTTGTGTGTGTTTCGTGCGTTTCGTATTTTTTGTCTACCCCTTATCTCAACTTTGTATTTCATAATTTGACTCCTTTAATGCTTTAATGCTTTAATGCTTTAATGCTTATTATATGTCACTATTACTCATATCTATATCCTTGATTAGATATTTTGTTTTTCATTAGAACGTCCTAAATTAGATCGAGACTTCTCTCCTCGATCTGATTTCTTTATAAAAGCTTTTATATTTTATAAAATCTTTTATGAGGAAACTCAAAAAAAACTTAACGGAGAATTATATGACTGAAAAAGAATTATATGCAAAATTTAGTGAGAAATTTGGTGAAACAGCTGATGCTGGTAGAGAAAAAGTAGAATTCGTAATTGATACAATTGTGAAAGAAGCTATGGAAAATGGCAAAGCAGCATTTGGTAAAAATGGTACTTTTAAACGTAAAGATGTTAGAGCAACTGCTGCTCGTCTTAATGTTGAGAATGCACTAGTTCCCGGAACATTCTATGATATTCCAGCTAAACCTGCGCGTACTAAACTTGCGTTTGAACTCTCAAAATCAGGTAAAAAAATCGGAGCATAAGGTTTAAACCTTATCTCAATATTTAAATGGAATATATTATTTTCTATCTTTAAAGATAGAAAATAGTTACTATAGAAATAGTATATTGTAAACAACTATTTGAGTACTCTAAAACAAACATATGAGTATTTATATAGTTGTTTATATCTCAGTATCTAATTAATTATGTATTAGAGATATAAACAGCGAAAAATCATAGCAGTCAAAGTTATGTCGGAGTATAATCCGAATATCATCATGTAAGTGGTGTAAAGGTGATCTGATAAATCATCGCTAGATGTTAGCATCTAGTTTGTTTATGCAAGCTAACTTGATTAACGTTTGTTGCGTTAATATCTTATTGAAATATGAGATACATTAAGAAAATCGAATTGTTTGGGATAACGACCTAGGATGTGAGGGCTTACGGCTGTAGCATTATTTGTAGGGGGACCTACTTAACAATTATCCAACGATATAAATAATAGCAAGTAAAGGTAGAAATTAGGTTCAAGTGTAAAAGCAAGGGCGAATTTCAAGAAGTTGGGAGTGTTCTCATAAGGAGCAAATCCAACGGATTGTTTAGTGTAAAAAACTGAACAACTGATGTGGTGTATATTGTGACTCAAAAGGTTACGACACACTTAATCTGACACATTGGTATCACACAAAAATTAGATTAAATTTTAAACTGAAAATTAAATAAGCGAAAGCACATGGAAAGTTCAGATTCATTTATAACGAAAGCGGTTTAATTCCATACAATTTATTGAATATGGAGAGGTGATGCCCCCAAGGCAAATATCCTTTTATATTAAGTCTCATGATAGATTCGTAGTCTTTTAGAGCTCGCAAGGTTCTCAAGTTGATAAAATATGAGTAGTTATAAGTTAGAGATCAATCGCATGATCTATAAAAATTGCAACCGTGTGAAGTACTTACTCGCGTAAGTGGAAAAGAGACTAAAAAATAAGGTCTTTAAGATTCACGTTTAGAAGCTGTATTCTCAAGCTTCTAAAAAGTCCAAAATAATTTAAAATAATTTAAAAAAGTTCATACGAGAGCATAAAAGCGTTACTGTTAAAAGCAGTTATAAAGTATCATCGTCTAGTAATAAAGTACCGAGGTGATAAAAACGTTATGATGACTCAGCGGAGTATAGCAACCGTCTAATACATACTTAGATGTAGCAGGGCAGCTGGTCTGAACTTTTTTAAATTATTGACACAACAATAGTGGAACGTGTCTAAGTAGTTTATAGCATTATTTTGAGTAAAAAAATAACACTGGTAACAAATAAGTATAAGAAAAATAAATATAAAAAATAAGGAACATATTATGAAAAATTGTACATTAAATATTGAATCGATTAATGATATGCAGATTAGTGCCTCAACTAATGAAAATGTGCAAAATAGTATGTTCAGTAGCTCTTGGGAAAATAATGATAACGTCGCGAAAGAATGGCCTCCAACCCTTTAGACAATTAAATTATTTTTTTGAGTAGCTACTGAGCCTAACGGTGAAGTAGCTACTCATTTCTTGTCTTTAGATTTGCGTAAGTTGCATTTAACTACAAAATTTAAGGATAGTTGGCCGAGCTGGCTTATGGTACTTCCCTGCTAAGGAAGCGTACTTTCGAGTACCGAGAGTTCAAATCTCTCACTATCCACCATCAGGCACCATCGCATATTACCGCATATTAGCTCAGTTGGTTAGAGCGTGCCCCTCATAAGGGTGAGGTCCGAAGTTCAAGTCTTCGATATGCGACCACAACAAAGAAGTTATAATAATATGGAGAATTGGCCGAGTTGGTCGATGGCGGCAGACTTGAAATCTGTTGACGGTTTCTGATCGTCCGAGAGTTCGAATCTCTCATTCTCCTCCACGACCCTGTCATCTAGTGGTTAGGATCCAGGCTTTTCATGCCTGTCACCAGAGTTCAAATCTCTGCAGGGTCACCATAAATTAAAAAAAGAAAAGAAAAGAAAAGAAAAGAAATTGAAAAAAGAAAAAGAATTAAAAAACATGTCTTTTAGAGAATTGATAGTCGCTTCAAGTTTAGCAAATACTCAAAAAGAATTGGATAAAGTTTATGATGAACTAAGTGTTCGCCCGTTTTGGATGAAAGGTTCTATTGTTTAAATTTAATAAGAATACATAAGAATACATATGACCGCGAATTGTCGGCCGACACACTATACGGGTTGCAAACCGAAAAGGTGATTAGCGAAAGGCAGTGAATGCTTTAGGTTACTGAGGTTCGAATCCTCAGACGCTTATTCGCGGTCATATGTGTTCTTATTGAATATTTAGATGAGGAATAGCTCAACTGGTAGAGCATCGCCTTTTGGTGGCGAATGTTGGGGGTTCGAAACCCTCTTCCTCATCTAAGTATTTATACTTACAAAAAATATTCCGGAGTAACATAACTGGTGATGTAGCAAGCTGTTAACTTGAAGATTGCAGATTCGAATTCTGCCTCCGGAGCCACCATTAAAACATTAATCGTCCTTTAGCTCAGTTGGTTAGAGTGCGCCCCTGATAAGGGTGAGGTCCGAAGTTCAAGTCTTCGAAGGACGACCAAGCTCCGTTAGTATAGCGGTTAGTACACTACCCTGTCACGGTAGTATCAGGAGTTCAATTCTCCTACGGAGCGCCATACAAACAACAGGATTCATTATGTCTAAGATTAAAAAAATTGTAAAAACTCGAGATATGAATATATATCTAACAGCAACCAAAGAAATTAATTTGGGAACTAGGACTATTAAATCTAAAAAGGTTTATAGCAGATCCATAAAACATAAGAATAAAAAATTTAGCGATTATATAAACATTAAAATTAATGTTTATATAATCGCTTTTTTCTTGTCTTTTATTTCAATAAAAGATAGGATTTTAACCTATCTTATTTAACTATATCTTGTTAATTTTGGTGATCTCTTCACCAAATTTTCTCTAATTGGTTCATGTGATGGACATACCGTCACACGACCTTTATAATTTTTTATTAATTCTATTTCTTTCTTTGACATTTCTGTCTCCTTTTATTTTATTACTATATTGATTTCTATATTAAGTTCTGGGATTTCCCAAAGTTAATATAGAAATAACTGCACTTATCCATAGAGATTATACATCGTCTATGCCGCATCAATTCTACTCCAAAATATTTCTAACTCTTCTTTAAACATCTCAATATAAAAATCAGGATACTTCTTCGTAGCGTAACCACCTCTACTAAACTTATCTTTTAAATGCTCAATAACTCCATCATGATCTCCATTATTGTATACCAATGAACGGTTGTAATGTAAATCATAATCAGGCAATCCTCTATCTGCCGCAGATATTAATGCGCTTAGATTAGAACTAAATTTACCAGTATATGATGCTCTATGTTCTAATACAGCATCTGCGACTAGATATAAATCGTGTCCAGATAATTCTTTTAATAAATCATCTACTCTATTCAATACATATGTATGTGCTAATATATGATGTATCGTTCTATTGGTACTATCTGAATATAAATCATGTATATAAGCAGCGAATGCTATTATTTCATTACTATAACCATAACCCAACTTCTTATTCAATTTTATCATTAAATTAAAAACATCATCACAATGATCAACACCGTGTGAATTTCTAACACTATCACTATCTACAGGCAATAAAAATTGTTTATAATATTCTCTTATTTCTTTTACTTTCATCATTTCTGATCCTTTTATAATAATTAAAAATCTGGTATATTTTATTTCCCCCAGTTGGGAATTTTTATATGCAGCTCTTAACTGCTTCGTTCAATTTTCCGGTCTTATGTACTTTTGTACTGCCACACTTTTTGTGCATTTTATGTTTTATGTTTTGAGTGCTTTCGCTTACCTCTATTGATTTTTTATATACCATTCATCGTCGGTTTTTTACTTTTAGGTTTTTAGGAGTTCCTATAACTCTCTTCTTTGTTTCATTGCGAATATAATCCTATATTATATTCTTATTACTATATTGATTTCTATACTACGTATTTGTATTTCCCAGAGTTTCTAAAGTTTCTAGAGTTTCTAAAGTTAATATAGAAATGTGTCCAACAAATCCTTATAAAAATAGGAGGTACAATATGTACTCATTCGGAAGAAAATCAAAGGAACAACTCGATACATGTCATCCAGACATTCAGATGGTATTATCTGAAGTTATTAAATATTATGACTTTAGTGTATTAGAAGGATTACGTTCAGATGAAAGACAATTACAATTGTTTAATGATGGTAAATCAAAAATAAATGGTGTTGATATTAAATCAAGACATCAGGATAGAGGTGATGGTGTATCAATGGCTGTTGATATAATGCCGTACAAAAAAGGAACAAATGCCTTCTCAGGAGCAATTGCTGATAAAAATAGATTCTATTTTTTAATGGGTATGGTTCGTATGATCAGTTCTCAGATGTTTGAAGAAGGATTAATTACACATAAAGTCCGTTTTGGATTGGATTGGGACTCTGATGATAGATTTGATGATCAATCTTTTAATGATTTGCCTCACTTTGAATTATATACTCCTCAATTATAATCTTATTGTGAAAACGATCTTTTAAGATAGAAAAATAGTTAGCATAGAAATAAATTAAATTAATTTCTATGCTAACTAAAACGATCTTTAAAGATCGTTTTATAAAGTCATTTTTATAGACAATTTATAAAACGATCTTTAAAGATCGTTTTCCTTGATTCTTATTTTTTCTATCCTTTAAGATAGAAAAAGATAATATAGAAATAATATATAAAGATGAAATAGGAGAACAATATGACGAAACAATATATAGGTGGTGATGTATATGATATCAGATTCCAGAGTGGATTAGAGGTTGAATTATCAGAGGCTGATATAGCAGAATTGATATTGGATTTTGAAACTCGCACAATCATTGATCATAGTACTAAACGTGATTTAGCAAATGCTATTTCAAATAATAATGAATTATCTAAAAATTTAAAAGAATTGATAGCTATATATAATGATAAAGATCCAGTTGTAGTTAAAGATCAAGAAAAGCTAATGGAAGAAATGTTTAATCAAATGGATAATGATATACGTGATCAAGTATTCAATCTAGGCGAATTAGATAAAACTATAAAATCTATTTAAGGGATAATAATGTTATATAGTAGAACAGAGTTAATGATACACAAGTTCCACGATGAGTACTTAGATCTAAAATTAGATGATTACGATTTAACGTTTGATGATGGTCTACATTCTCAAGTGATTGGTATTAAAAAAATAATAAGTATATATCCAAATATAAAAATTAAGTTTTTTGTGAGTACGGGCATAATACATGTTGGTCAAGAACCTCATACATTTAATGAATCAGATGTTGCGCATCTGCGATTCTTCGATTTAGGACTAACATCTGATTTTGTATCATATGATGATTTATTATATTTATCAAAGTTAAGTCAAGTTAAGATAGGATTTCATGGTCACATGCATATCAAACCCAGCTATTTAAAAAAGAATCTATCATTACTTGATAGATTAAATGTTTGGAAGACCGATGCTCAGGAAATGGTCTTCGGAGCAATTAAATTTAATGAATCTAAAATTATAAATAAAGATGATGCATTTTTATATTGTCCACCGTATAATGAAGTTGATGATTTACAAATCGCAATTATACGAAAAGCATTTTCTGTATATTTTGATAATGAATTAATAGTAACTGGTCCAAGAGTTGATATTAATACTTTTGATATTGCTCCATCTTTTTTAGATAGATATTCTGATGTTATCAGTGATACGCAACAAGCAATCATTAATGCTATGAGAATACCTCCTAGATATTTAAGTGATTTATAATGAAAAATAAAGCATCTAAGGCGTCTAATGAGAAAGTAATTAGAGAATCTGCTCGAGAAATGTTCCAACATCGCTACCCAACTTCCACCATACATGATGAATTTACACAAGGGTGTTTGGTAACGAGAAATGATTTATTTGTCGTTGATGATAATTTGACATGTGCAATTGAAATCAAATCATGTGCAGATAATTTAAAAAAACTTAACTATCAGGTAATGGAATATAAACAATATTCAAACCTAGTAGTTGTGATATTAGATATTAAACATCAAAAAATGTTTGAACGTGAATTCATAGGAAGTGATTTATATAATGACGTAGAAGTATGGTATTACGATGAAACTAATCCATTAGTAACTAAACCATTTATAAAACGTAAAAGAGGTTATAAGCGAGATATGCCGTTATTATTATCTATGATGTGGAGCACTGAACTTAAATTATTTCTAAAACCTTTAAAGATGAAGTCTAAGATTGACTCATCAGCAAAAGCATTATTGCATTGTATCGAAAGAATTTTTACATATCATGAAGTACATTTAATATCAAAACATCTATTTATTACTCGTCAGAAAAGTGCTGTAAAACAATGTGGATTCAAATATAATCCAATATTAGAAGATGAATTTATTAACGAGTTAATAAAAAGTAAACAAAATATATTTTTAGAATATTTAAGGAATAAAAATGGCAATGAATGAATACGAAGCGACTGTAAAAACAACATCAATATTGGAAGAGTCTGAAAATAAAAAATTTTTAATTGTCGGTATTGTAATAGTACTGTTAACGTTTATATTATCAATATTGATTTACAATTATGGTAATGATACATCAGAGGCAATGGCAAAAGCTGGTTTAGAACAATGTAAATTACCAGATGAGAGCTCATCCAGAATTATATGGGTGAAGTCATGTGAAGTATATTTAAAAGACGCTAAAGAATACGCTAAAGAATACGGAGAAACAAAATGAAACATGTTTTAAGTTCTTTAAAAGATCAAGGACCATATGAGGAATTATGTGCGATTGAGGACGCTAAGGACGCTATTGATCCAATAACTAATCAATATGGTTTTAATTTAGCAGATTTAACATATAAGGGTGAAATAAAAGCTTTTGAAGTTGTTCCATCAAACTCATTAACATTTCACAATGCTGATAACATCGAAGTTGGCCGATTAGAATTTGAAGGGACACAATTAAAATTTACAGGTGATGCTGATGAATCATCAGTTTTATTATTTGAATTTATTAAAAATTCTTTTGAATTATATATAAATAAAGAAATAAATTTAGGTGTTGTGAAAGCACTTGATTCAAATATTAAAGACGCTATTGATAAATATCATAAAGGATTATCATGCAAGAAGAATTAGAAAAAAATATTTCGAAATCATCAATCTCTGATAATTTTGTGTCTAATAAAATGATTATGCCTACTCATGATCTTTATGGTGTATCTCCTTCAATTTTTAAAGATATGTCATACGTTGATGTATTACGATTGAAAATTGAGGCTGCAAGAAAAGTTGTAAAAAAAGAATTAGAAATTCACTATATGAAAAGAGATTCTATTAAAATATCAAAGGCACTTGATGCTGAGAAGTTTAACTATCAATTATTAACAGAAATGGGTCTATGACCCATTTCCTTGTGCTTGATTTCAGACATAAAAAACACAATGAACTAAAAGTGTTAAGTAAACAAATACTTAATAAGATATACTAAAGATATACTAAAGATATACTAAAGATATACTAAAGGAATTATAATGGTATCAGTTACTAAATTTATAAAGAATAAACAACCTTTGCCTAATGTTCGCTTTTGGGATGATGAAAAGGTAGGAGCAAATATTTTCTTTGCTCCTGAAGCATCTTCACAGGGGGTTGCACATAAAGCGTTACAAAAATACTTAAGTACTCAAATCAAAGGTTATTATCACCAAATTACAGTACCTGGAATTATTTCAAATTTCTTAGGGAAAAAGTTAAGTTCACAAAAATACTTTTTAGAACTTAAAAAAGATATGCCAAACTTTCATTATACTAGAGTACCATCAAAACAAACAATGCCTGAGAGAACTAATGTTTTTGATATGTCTGGTATGATATCAGACGTATTATCGACAGCTAAGTCTAGATCTCAAAAAAAAGTATTTTTTGAATTATTAAAATTAATAGAATCGGTAATTAAAGATTATGATCCTGAAAGAAAGAATTATTTATTTATCAGTTCAGAAAGTAATTTAGATGCCGCAAATGCTGATGTGCTTCAACTATTAAATTATATAAATAAACTTAACGCTGGAAAAATTAAAACACGTTTAGATGGTATTATTTATTTTATTGATGGGAAATATTTTCCTATAGCTATTCCTTCATCTTCTTCAGAAGATGAATTAAAATTTCAAAGAAATATTTTAAATATGGTTTTGAAAAATATGACCAAAGATAAAGATATTAAAAATGCTGTATCAGAAGAAGAAGAATCTGAAATAGCATCAAATAAAGAAACATCAGTAAAAGAATTAATTGATGATCTAGTAACATCATCATCTAAAGCTAAAGATTCAGAACTTAAAGATATTCAAAAGAAGATTAAAGAACATCTGAATACTTTACCTTTGACTGGAACATTTGAAGAGAAATTACAAGCATTATATCAAAAAGGTTCAACCACTGAAGCGGTTGAAAAATTATCTAAAAATATTAATAGAAAATACAATGGTAATATATCTTTAAATATCAAACAGACTGGTGCATTTAATGATCAAAAGATTGTTGGAATGGACGAGGTTGGAAATTACGATAAGCAGCGATTAGAATTAACTGAGAATATAGATGATTTAATCGAAGATCTGATACATAGCACATTAGGTAATGATCCAGATGTTGATATTGAGATCGTATCTGTTCAGAAAAAAATAGTTGATGATAATAAAAATAGATATAAAGAGTTTCAAATCAAAGTCAAACACAAAGATTTTGGAGCAACTACTAATAAACCATATACTATAAGTTTTAGAATTCCTGTTCCCGTTCAAGGAAAATATATAAAACTTGGAGGAAATAATTACATTTTGATTAATCAATTATTTCCAAAGCCTATTCAAAAAGTAGCACCAAATCTTGTAAGATTTTATACACACTTTAGTGTGTCATCTCTTAAATTGAAAAATACAAAACTATCTGCAAGTAATTCATTCGTTGATGTTGAAGATAAATTTGTACAACAATTGAAAGCACTGAATAAAATTAAGCTTGAAAATTTTGATAATGCAACTAAAGATACTATAAGTTTAAAATATGGTATATCTGATCTTCATGATTTTAAATATAGTAAGATGACTATATCAGCATAAACTGAATCATATCTGAAACACTGTCGCAATATGCTGAAAAATAAAAATTAAAGGGAATATTTATGGCAAAATACAATTATGTTATAGATTTCAAAAATGAAATAACAAAAAACATAGATGGAGAACAAGTTCAAGTTCTTCAATTCTATACATGTTCTAAACCAGGTTTAGGGAATGTTACAGAGACTATTGAATATGCTTACCTTAGAGAGGGTTCAAATGACATCTTCTATAAAACAGAAGATTCTGATATAAATCATATTTCAAAAAATTTATTAAATGATTTTGTATTTAATATTTATAATAAGATAAACAATAAATTATCAGGTGATGATGTATTAAAAAAATCAAAGAGTTCAAAACCATTTTATGAAATGCGAATTATGGGAAAGAATGTTCCATTATCTGTATTTTTATTAATCAATAGAAGTACTTCTAAGAAAGCGTTTTCTATAATGAATTTAAAATATCAGTTTAAGGATCGTAAAGATAATGAAGCTGGAATTGTAATGAATTTTAAACATAATGATGAGAGACAATATTTATGTTTGTACCCAAACACAACAGAGCAATGGAATTATGCAAATGGTCTTAACACTTATAAAATAAAAGATAGAGATTTTGAGCCAACAATTGAAGCATTGGCTCAAACAATGTTAGATATTATCGAACATAAACAAGGTGCAAGATTTGCAAAGAATTTATATGATATAGAGTATAAATTTATTGATGGTTCGACTAAAAAAATACTTCAAGATGCTGGTCAAAGTACTGATCTAGCTGGAATATTCTCAAACGAAATGGTAGAACTACTAGGTACTCGATCAGCTAAATCACAATATGATTTAGATAATTATAGATTGAGAATGTCTGAGACAATCACATCAGTTGCATATAATCAGATGCATCAAGCAATTTCTAAATTTAAAACAAGAAAGCATTTATCAAATGAAAAAATATATATGCAAAATGATTTTATTATTAAAAATCTTTTAGATGCTGGTATATTACAATATACTAAAACACTAAACCCTTTAGAAGAGATGATGCTAAGTTTAAAAGTTACTAAGACGGGTATTGGTAATACTCTTAAATCACAAGTAACTCTTAATCGTAGAGATTTAAATCCATCATATTTTGGTGTAATGGCTCCAACCGCAACTAATGAGTATGGTGGTATTGGTATTAATCAAACGCTTACTAACGGTGCAATGATTGATGATAGATTTGGAAACATTTCTAAGAAGCCTTTCTCTAACGATTCTAATCCTTTTGAGAATCTGAGTCCTGTTGAATCATTATCACCATTCTTTGAATATGATGACACTACTCGTAGAGTAATGGGTAATCAACAAACAGCTCAGTTTATACAACTTGAGAAACCTGATGTTGCATTGGTTCAGACAGGGTTTGAAGCATATGTTCCACATTTAGTTTCTGATAGATTTGTGAAGAAGGCTCGTAAAGCAGGTGTTATAAGCGCTGTAACAGATGAAATTGTTAAAGTCAAATACAATGACGGTGAAACAGAAACCTTCTCTATAAAGCCAGTTAAATCGCGTACTAAGCGCGGTATATACATAGCAACTAATTACAACGTTCTTATAAACAAAGGACAAAAGATTGAAGAAGGTCAAATGATAGCAGTAACTGATTCTTTGAAGCATCAGAAGCTCGCTATCGGTAAAAACCTAGTAGTTGCTGAAATGGGTTATATGGGAATGAATTATGAAGATGGTTGGGTTGTATCTGATACATTAGATACAAAATATTCAAACAAAATTTTGCAAAAAATAACTATTAAATTTCCAGATAATGCAATGTTAAAAGATATTAATCTTAATCAAGGTTCAAAAACGAACGCTGGAGATGTGTTAATTAAATTTAATACATCGGAAACATTTATAGATGATTCTGACAATGAAGAAGATGATTCTCTAATGATCGGATTAGTTGTTGATGGTTTAACTAAATCATATTTATCACCTGGTGGTGTTATTAAAGAAGTTGTTGTTAAATTAAATACTCGTAAAATAAATAAACAAATTTTATCTTTACATAAAAAAGTAACTGAAGAGATTCAAAATAAACAAGATGCATGTTTAAAACAATTTAAAGGTATTGAAGAAGATACTAAAGGTTTAGGTGCTGCTGATTGTATTGGACATTTAGAAAATGTAGAAACGTTAACAATTGGTGGACATAAACTCAATGGTGAAGAATTTGAAGGTGCTGTTATTGAGGTTTATATTGAAAGACATAACCCTGTAATTAATGGTTCAAAATTTACTCTAACCAGTTCTGGTGGTAAAGGTACAGTTCAATATATTATGAAACATGGTCAAGAACCAATAGCAGAAGAAACTGGTTTAAAAATTGAATTTATTGGTACACCATTATCAATTATTTCTAGAAAGAATCCATCAATTTTATTATCAATGTACTTAGGAAAAGTTATATACTTTTTGAACTTAGCAGTTATGGATTTAGCAAAATCTAAAAAAGTGTTAGGTATAAAGAAAATAGTTAAAGAGGTTTTTGCAAATCTAGACGCAACTGATGATCATATGATCATTAATCAATTAGATGAATTTTTTAAGAAGCCAAATGCTGAAATTATTAAAATTATTAATAATTCAGATGCTTTAAATAATCCAGCATTTCCAGCAATTGTTCCACCATTTAAGAATCAAATTAAAATGGCTGATATACAAAAAGCAGCAGATGTGTTGGGTATACCTTTAAACGAAAAAGTTAAAATTGTTGAAAATAATGGTATTGTTACTCAAAGATCAGTTCCCGTTGGGATTCTCCCAATCAATATGTTGGAACATTTTCCACAAGCAATGTCTAGTACACGTGGTTCATTAGCAACAGGTAAAAATTGGATTACTGGTCAAGGACGTTCAGGAACTAAAGATGGAACAGGTGCAACTAAAATTGGTTTATATGATATTAATTCATTATTATCTAAAAGACCATATAATCTTATTAAAGAGATGCACGCGATGAAATCAGATGCCGGTAAAGCAAAGAGACAAATGTTAAACACTATTTTAAGAACCAATGAAATCCCAGATGAATTGGATGTCGAAATAGATAAAGCTGATTTAACATCTTTAGATATGGTTAAGACATATTTTAAAGGCGCAGGTTTAATATCTGATATATAAAAACGATCTTTATCGATAAAGATCGTTTTACAAAAAGGAAATAAAATGGAAAATTATGAGTCGTATAAGGTTCCAATATCTCATAGAACATCACCATATGTCTATATGCGTTTATCATCTATAGATCACGCATATAGATTATCTGGAAATTATAAATATCTAAATGAACATTATAATTTAAAATTAAATTTTATAAGAGATTTGGATAAAGTTTATGATAAAAATAAAGATAATGAATTATTCATTATTGAAGATAATCATATAAAAATTAAAGAGATTAATAAGTGGCAAACATATTCGTTTGGTACAGTTGATAATGCTTTATTGGTCTATAGGATATTGTTAGGAACTGATACGATCATGGTTCTTCATAGAAAGTATAAGGGAGAAGATGATTTTAGTTTATTCTTTAGTTCAACAACTTTATATAATATTAATCAACGGTTAGAGGAGATATAAATGAATGGTCATTACTTAGATTTTTTAAAATCTTTTAAAAAATTTATTGCTTCACATTTCCCTGAGATTGAACACTGGCAATTTAATTATGGAGACAAAGCATTCTTAAATTATAAACTTTATCAAGAACATGTTAAAGAATATCCTATGTGTATGATCAATTTAACAGATATATCTGTTGATGATAATAAAGCATTCTTTCGTTATATCGGCGGTGCTCACTCTGATGAGTTAGTTGAAGTTCTCGCAAATAATCATGATTTACAAGAAACCATATTATGTGACTTCAAATGGGTTACGATGCAGGTGCAATTAAAAATAAACTTAGCATCATTAGCTGATTTACTTGATTATCATAATCATGTTATCAGCGCGTTTCCAAAAGATTTTATGTTCTATGCTTATAGATATAATTCTTTTATTAATATTAATAAATATATGACTAATTGGGAACCATCTCATGATATGAATGGCGTTCATTATAGAAGCACTGATCAAGTAACTGAAGGATTCGCATGGTTTGGTTTAGAGCCACTATTTAAAGTGACATCAACAACAAAAACAAAAAATGTAGAAGATGAAATAAGTTTAGATATTGGTTTAGAAATTAGATTAAGAGTTCCAAATGTTATTGGGAATCAAACAATAGATAATCGGATTATCAATGGTATACAAATCGTTGAAAATTTACAGACAGAAACAACACCGATTCTTATTGATATGGATAATGATGTTTTCTCTGATAGACAACAAAAATTTAAACAGGCAAATATATTAGCAGAATCTAATTTTAATATAGAGAACAACACTTGTGAAGTTCCTATATCATTAAGAGATCAGATTATAAATAAAGCATGTGCAATATATATTGTTGATGATTCAACTTCTAATACCCCAAATATATTATGGGAAGAGATTACGTTAGTTGAAGACACAATGTTAAATGATGATTTAGATACGTTTATCTTTCCGTTGAAAGATAAACTTGCAAATTTTAAATTTGGGCCATTATCTATAACAGAACTACTTATATTTGATTAGATGTTATAATTATTTACAATTAGGTATAAATAAAACACTTAGGTAACAAATAATTAAGAAAATCACAAATCAAGAACAATTCACAAAATTAAAAAATTAAAACAAAGGTAAAAATATGAATGAATATTTTGCACAAACACTAGCAAGTGTTTTAGAAGAAACAAGTACGAACATGGGTAATGCTATGGTTCTTAACCACATCGCTGAAAAAGGTTCAGTTACATTAGAAGAGTCTGAGTTTTATCACAATTTATGTGCTGACATTATCACTGAAGCTGCTGAGGATTTTATTCCTGATACAATTGAAGTACCAGATGCTCCTGAAGAAATGGCTCCTGAATCACCAATTGAATTATTCGATGCTGTTGGTAACAAGTATGTATTCCAAGATGGTCAACTTATTCCAGTAGATGGTGATCAAGATGGTATGGCTGATGCTGAAGAAGATCATGGTGAACTTCCTGTAGATGCTCCAATGGCAGAAGAGCCTCAACCAATGGCTGAGTCTGAAGAAGCTGAAGGTGAAATCGTTGAAGAAAGTGAAGAAGGTGAAATCGTTGAAGAAAGTGAAGAGTCTGAAGAGTCTGAAGAGTCTGAAGAAGGTGCAATCGTTGAAGAAAGTACTGTAATCGAAGAAGAGTCTGAAATTCTTGAAGAATCTGAAAATGTGGTTGCGAGAATCCTTGCAAACCTAAAATAAGGATTTGATTATGAAGTTAGATTTAGTATTAGAAAACACTCGTAATCGCTACAATCTTGGACTTCTTGAAGAATCAGAAAATATGTCAGAAACAGAGTTGCTTCGTGGTAAGATTCTTATCAACGAATCAACTATGCAAATTCGTAAAATGTTAGTTGAAGAAGGTACTATGAGTGCTGTTCAACAAGTTTTAGAAGAAGCATGGACATATGCTGTTATTGAAGAGTCAAATTTTGATCGTACAGTTAAACGTAACGCTGAGAAAGCTGCTAAGAAAGCAGAAGCAAAAGCAATGCGTACTAAGAAAGCAGAAGATGCTGAGAAGGCTGTTGCTGCTAAACAAAATGCTCAAAAGCAAATTGCAAAGCGTGATGACCAAGTTAAAGCTAAGAAACATGCAGTTGTGGTTGCTAATGTTGCTAAGAAAGAAAAGTCTAAAGCATCAAAAGCATTAGTTTCTCAAAAGAAACATGACAAGGCTTCTGCTAAAACAGAACCTAAAGCTGGAGCACCTGTAAAAGCTGGTAATAAAACACCTGCAACAACTGGTTCTAAGAAAGATAAATCTCTTCTTAAGAAAGGTGGAGCTGCCGCCGCACTATTAGCTGCTGGTGGAGCTGCCGCTGCAGCACTAGGAGATGACTAATGAAATTAGATTTAGTATTAGAAAACACTCGTAATCAATACAATCTTGGACTCTTAGAGGAGTCCGATGGTCTTGATGAAAAGACTGTTTTACAAGGTAAAATCCTTATCAATGAAAGTATTATGCAAATTCGTAAAATGTTAGTTGAAGAAGGTACAATCGTAGCTGTTCAAAATCTTTTACAAGAATCTTGGGCTGATCACGTTGCTGGTGGCGCTCAAGGTCTTGCTCATGGTGTTGCAGGCGTTGCTGGTTTAGCAACAGGCGACATGGAAGATGGTTCAATGGATTTGGATTATGATGATACAGGCGAAGTTATTAATAGCTCAATGCAGCAAGGATATTCTCAAGGTTACAATCCTGAGCTTAATTTGGGTCAAACTGCTTCTATTGGGAATGTTATTGGTGCCAATCCAGGAACTGCTGCTGCTATTGGAGCAGGTGCACTAGCAGGTGGTGTTGGAGCAGGTATGATTGCACAACGTGCAATTCCTGCTGCTGGACAAACTTTGAAACGTAGAATGCAACAATTTAGAAATCGTGCACCTATTCGACCTCAATCTCAAACACGTTAAGGATCAAATATGATTTTTGATGTAAATAAAAGTATCATCTTAGAATCTCTTTCTCTATTAGAAGAAGAGATGTCTCAGATGGCAAGAAATGGTATGAAAGTCGGTGCTGTTGGCGCTGGACTTGGATTAGCACATGCTGGAACATTTGGTTCAGGTGTTAAGAATGCTGTTGATGGAAGTTACGATGCTGTTCGAGGAGCTGCTTCAGCTGCTGGTTCTAAAATCGGAAACGAAGCAACGGCTGCTGGTCATTTCTATGGTGGAGACAAAATGTTTCAAGCTAAAGAATCTGCTCCAGTATCTGATGTTCGTCAAAAGGTTGAACATGATGCTCAGCATGCGTCAGTTGACGCAGCTGCACCTATTGATGATGCAGCTGATGATGATTCAGGTATTGGTATCTTAGGTGGGCTTGGATTAGCTGCTGCTGGGGGTATTGCTGCACATGTTGCAGGAAATGGTGTTGGTAAAACAGCTTCTCAAGTAAAACAAGGTGCACATGCTGCATATGGTGCTGCTAAAAGTGGCGTTGCTGCAACTGGTCACGGTGTTAAGAATTTTGGCTCTGCTCTGAAAAGTGGTGGATCCGCATTCAAACAAAATTTATCACATCCTTCAAATAATGTTTCTAGACCTACGGGTTATGGAAATCTTGGTAGAAGTAGATAGATAATTACGCATAATTACACATAATTTAATCATGGAGTTTATCTCTATGATTATTCTTGTGCTAAAATTCATATAATTAAATAATCAAATAGGAAATAAAATGATATATACAATAGATAAAAGCGCTCTTTTAGAAGAAGCATTTAGAATAGATTCTCCAGAAAAAGCTGAAAAATTTGCAAGACGTTCAACTAGAGCATTAAACCATAGTTCAGCATCAAAAACATTTAATAATGCGGCTGCTGCATCTATGGCTCCAACTGCCGGTATGTTAGTTGGAGGTGCAGCAGGTAATTCTGTACATGGTGATGGTGATCTTTCATATGCTGATAAAGCGGTAATGAAACAAGATGATATTGATCAAGAAGTTAATGATGATGAATATGATATGACAGGTGCAGCAATTGGGGCCGGTCTTGGAACGATTGGGCAATCATTCGCAGCAAAAAGATTATTGCATGGTTCAAGTATCAATCCGATTAAACAACGTCTTGCTAAGCATGGATACAATACAACATCTCAAGATGATTCTATGTTAAGAAAAGGGGCGGCTGCTGTTCGTCTAAATAATCTTAACAATGCGGCGGAGTATGGTATCAGAAAAGGTACTGAGTTCGGTCAACGAATGAGAGGGTAGTATGTTAGTATGTTAGTATCTCCGGATACTAACAAATTAATAGAAATTCTTATATAGGAATTTTAGGATATTTATATAAGAAATTTTGAGGAAACCAATATGATAATAGATATAAAAGCACACCTTATTCAAGAAGGTGTTTTACAAAGTGTGAAAGATAATTGGGGAAAAGGTTTAATGGCTGCAGGTGGTATAGCATTGGCACATGCTAATGCTTTTGGCCCAACAGCTAAGGATGCTGTTGATAGAGGTGGTTCAGCTTTAAAAGGTTTCGTTGAAAAAGCAGGTGATTGGTCAAAAGATTCAATGATAAAACTTAATTCAACATATGGTACAGATGCTAATGGTGATGGTATTAAAACATTAGGTGAAACAAAAGATTCACCTCTAGATTCTAACTCATCAGCTGTTGAAAATGATCATTTAAAAGATATACAAGGTCCAGAAGATCAATCAACAGTAATAAAAGTTTTTAATGAGTTAAAAGAAAAGATACCAGATTTTAGTAGAAAAACGAATGATGATGCAAATACACCAGCATATTCAACATCTCAGTCAACAGCACAATCAACAGCACAATCAACAGCACATGATACAACTCATGATAATTTAAGTAATACTATAAAAGATTCAGATACATTAGAATTTATGAAAAGTTATGGAGCATAATATGAAATTAAATAAATTTGAAATCATAGAAGAGTTTGCAACGATCATTAAAGATAGAATTCGTGATAAACATAAAAGTTATGAGGCGAAAAGAGATAAAGAAAATATGACAGCATTGGGTTTAGCAAATAATACTTATGTTGCAGGTTTAACTGCGAGTACCGCTCCAGCTGCTATAGGTGCTGCCGTAGGTACTGGGTTAGGTATTGTTAAATCACAATATGATGATATTGATATCGGTGATGATTCATTTGATACTCTAAATAATAATTTTGTAGTTCCAGCAGCTTCAGGCGCGATTGGCGCATCATTAGGTGGATTATTAGCAGCTCCAGCATTTAGAGCAGGTGCAAATAATTACTATAGAAAACATAATAAGGAAATAAAATGATAATTGATATTAAAAATCATATTATAGAAGAGGGGATTGTTGATCACCTAAAAAACAATTATGGTAAGTATGTTGCTGGTTTAGCGGCTGCTGGAACTGCTGGAACATACGCAGCAGGTAAAGGTTTATTAGGTGTTGAAGCACAAGATGCAGTTCAAGATTTTGCAGGTGAAGCATCAGCCGATTTACATAATGCATCAACTGCTAATGCAATAACAGCAAAGTTACAAGCAGCGAATGAAGTTTTTTCTAAACCTGATAACTTAATATCAAATTGGGATCATAATGGCGACACTTATGATTATCAGCACTCGATACAAAAAGAAAACGCTTTATCACATGCACAAGACACAGCATCAAATGTTATTAAAAAAGTAACATCAATGGATCAAGAACCAGATCAAACAAACTTTACAGTTAGACATCCAATTGTATCTGCAGGTTTAGCTTATGATAACTTAGCTGCACATGTTACACCATACACTGATTATATAAAAAATAAATTTTAGGAATTAAAATGAAACAAAAAATGATTTATTTATTACAAGAAGGATTGTTAAATCATCTTAATGGTAATAAAGGTAAATATGTAGCAGGCGCATCTTTAGCAGGAATTGGAGCATATGCTGCGAATAATGGTAATCTTGGATCAGCTGTAAATAGTTCTATTAATAATGCTGCGGTGTTAACAGGAGTTGGTACATCGAATTTACGAGGTGTTGATTATGGAGCAGGTGCGAGAACGGCAATGGACTCGGTCAAGGCAGCATATAATGCTGAGACTGATCCAAATATTGCACTAGTACCAAGAGCAGCATATGATGTTGGTCATGGTTTAGGAAACACTGTTCAATCAATTAATGATACAGTTGATACAGTTAAAGGTTATTTTGGGGAATCGACAGATTTAGATGAAATCAATTCTGATGATGAAGATGAATCTGGTTTAACAACAGCTGCAAAAACATTAGCTGTCAGTGCCACAACTATTGCTGGTGGATTACACTTAGCAAAGAATGGTGAAAAATATGTAGATAAAACAACCAAAGCTGCAAAAGCTGCAAAAGATAAAGCTGTTAAAGCTACAAGAAATTCAGCATCAAAATTATTAATAGATGTTGCTAAAAAAGTCCGAGCAAAAAAGGGGAAATAAAATGATATATGATATAAATAAGAGTTTAATTTTAGAAGCAGTTAATGGAGCATGGGACACATCTATGCAGAATCGTCAACAAGCTCTTGTAAATAGAGACCAAGCACTCTCAGCAACACTTGATAGCAATCCTGGACAGTATATATTTAATCCTATGGTTGGTGGACCAATCTCTCATATTGGTAATAAACTTGGCCAAGTATATAACCAAGTCCCTTATGAATTATTAAAACATAAAGATTCAAAAGAGTTGCCAACAGAAGCAACAGTACAAGTTGATCCAAATGGTCAACCTTGGAATGCTCAAATGGATTCAGCATCTGAAAGCTCAAAAGAATATGCTCAAGGTACCGAAGATGTTAAGATGAACAATCCCGGTCAATATTATTTAAATCCTTTTGTTGCTGGACCAATGAATCAAGGTATGGCTAATATACAAACAAGCGCGCTTGACAGCACTCGTTCGGTATTATCACCTAGTACTCGAATGGGAAGCACTTTAAAATGATTGAAAAAATAAATAAAGGATTAATTTTAGAATTCTTTGACGAGTTGATTGATCATGTTGATGGTAAGACAGCAGCTATTGCAGGTGCAGGTGCAGGTGGGTTAGCGATTGGAGGTGCAGCAGCATTAACTGCTGGTGCTCAACCTGACCGCCAAAAACCTTTAAATAATAACGTCGGTTCTATTCGTTCAAATGATAGAACTCGCCGTTCCACTCGAAGTCCTTATGGGCATTAGTATCTAGGCATGTGCCTAGATACTTTCTTGTGGTTGAAATCAAACATAAACAACAAATATTAAAATAAACAAATATCGTATAGTATATACTGCGATATACGAGGAGCAATATATGACTGAATGTAATAGCTGGCAAAGCTGGGATAATGTGTTAGATCATATTAAAACTGAGCTTGGTGCCGATGTAATGGCGCTAGAGATATCAGATCAAAAAATTATAGAAAAAATTCAAATGCACGTCCTACCAGAATTTAGCGCGTACTCTGGTTTACACAAATGGTACAAAGTAACAGAAGGTCACATTGTTTCAGATGATCCGATACTAAGGTATGAGATCACAAATTTTCCTTATAAAATTATGGAAATATTAAATAAAGTTGATAAGGCACATTACGTTGATTATGATCACATGTTTAGTCAATCAGTAACTGGTGATGTTACAGATTATCTAGTTCGTCAAAATTATTTAGATATGGCAAATATGGTTAGAGCTGAAGATACAATGAGATTTATTTCTCCAAACATCATAGAAGTAACTAAGGCTGGATTCTCTTATATAAATAATGAATTTCTTTTAGAATTAGAGGTTGTTCATTCTGATCCAACATCAATTCATCCTGATATGTATGATCTCTTTAGAGACTTAGCATGCGCATATATTATGAATGCTATTGGTAAAATTAGAAAAAAGTTTAATAGATTTAATACACCATTTGGTGAAATAAATTTAAATGCTGAAGAGCTTATTCAAGAGGCAAAAGAACTTCGAATGAAGACATTAGAAGATTTAAGAAAAACACCACCTGATCAAATGATTTGGGTATTATAAATTACAAAACGATCTTTATCGATAAAGATAGAAAAGGAAAAATATGAAAAATATGAAAATAAATAAATCATTTATTATAGAAGAGATGAAGATTCTCGCAGGGATGGGTGCAGCAGGGATGGGTGCAGCAGCAGTAGGTGCAGCAATCGGTTCACACGCAGATGATGTCAAAGAAGCTGTTGACTTTGATCCATTAAAAAAACCATTACACTCAATTATGCATGATGCAAATAGGAGTAAATGATGGCAGATTCTGGAATCATTTTAAGACGAAAACTTAAAGCTGAACTTGAGCTAGATCCACCAATAGAAGGTGAATTAGCATATACTACAGATACTGAAGAGATATGTTATTTATCAAAAGGTATTCTAACATTTATGAAATTAAAAGAGGCCCCGACATCATTTGTAACAATCGATAGTGATATAACTGATATGGTTAGATATTCATCATTTAGATATAATGTTTATCCAAAGTTTGGAATAACTGATGCAATACCTATGGACCTTATAGATACTGTATTGAATGAAGGTGTTATATCATTACCTTTTAAAGTATATGTTGATTTCACAATAGTGTATAATGGGGTAGTTGATCCAATGAGTGATCCTCAACCAACACAAACATCAGTAAAGAAAGATGTTTGGGCTGGAAATTTTGAACTAGAATTATTTTATTATTATAATCCTAGTAATGGTGAACTCGAAGTGTATCGAGACATTGTTGTGATTGATACTCCTGTATCATTTGGAATTGATGGAGAGCTTGTAATGTCACAATCAGTTATTGGAGATAAAGGGCCAAGTTATGCATTCTTAGAATTTCCAGCTACGATGTTGGGTGGAATTAGACCATTTGCTGATACAATATCCGCGAAGATAAAAATAGTGCATGATTGGTCAGGTGATTTCATTGCAGATCACTTTGACTCAATAGAATATAATTTAAAAGAATATATAGTACAAAATGGAGAAAAATAATGGCAAGAGTATTAGAATCAGGCGCAAATAGAAATAAGTATAGTGCTGATACGGATGAAGCGTTATTAGATAAATATAATAATAGAACATATGGTAAAAGTATTTTTGTATTTCCGGAAGTATCAACGGCTCCAGTAGATCCATATGTGCCACCATCTGACGGCACAGGTACTGGTAATGTTGTAATCATACCTAGTTCAAATAACGATGGTAATGTTTATTTACTTAATGGTAATTCAAACAATACAGTAGATGGGAGATAGACATGTTAGCAATTAAAAATTTGAAATTTGCAGGTAAACATGTATTAGATAATATAACAAAAAAAGATGAAGTTAATATAATAATTATCCAAAGATCAAAAGAAAAAATTATGAAGATGTGGGAAAATGATGAATTAACTTCAAATATGTTTCTAAAACCATTTGATTATAATTATGTTGGTAGAGTTATTAATGGTCAGATAATGTGGGTACCTGAAATTCAAGTACGCAAATTAGAATTTAAAAATAAAGTACATTCAGAGGAGATTTCAAATGCAAGATAATACATTATTGCAACGCAGAGGTTCAAAAGAAGATTTAATTACTGCTGGTATTGCTATCGGTGAAATCGTATTTGCTCTTGATACACACGAACATGGATGGATAGCTAATGGACAAATAGTTTGGAGAAATCTTGATGATTTACTAACTGGTGAGCGAGAACCAGATTCAACGATTGGTTCAGATAGAGATGAATATATTCAATATCCTCAACTTCCAAAAGAATACACTGAAACTTATAAAATTTATTGTACTGATGGCTTCTATGTTTCTAAAGGATTGTCATTATTCCAAGGTGATGAGCTATTAGCAGGTCATGCTGAAAAAGGTTCATGTACGCCAACAATGTATCATGACTTTGCATTGGGTATGGATGTTGATAATATTGATGAAATCGCTGAACAAGTTGATTTAGCAATATTTTTATTGATTACACCAGGTGATCATAATCAATTTATATCAAAATTCAAAATATTGAATTCTAATGGTGAGTTACCATTAGAATATGATTTAACTCACACTTATGATAAGCTATCTTTTGGTACAATGGAGTTAACTCTTTTAGAAGGTTTTCCTGAATATCACATGGGAGTATTAGTTAATGCTGAGCCTGTTACGAAAAGAGGTATTGAATATGCACCATTTAGAGACCTCGCGACAAATATTCGAGATCAAAAAGAATTTATTGTTCAAATTACAATTGTTCAAAGATACGAGTTTCAAGAATGGATAAAATTGAATGGTCAATGGGGTAAAAAAATAAATACTCCTGTAATTTCAACTAAAGAATTAACAAACGAAAACGTTGATTATGAGCCAAATGGCACAATATATTATACAATATAAGGAATAATAATGATACCAAATTTTAAAATTAAAACAGCTGATGGTATAAATAAGCAAGTTTTAAAAATAAATACAAAAATTCAAGATCAAATTGTTCCAGTGATTGATGGATATATAAAAACTGAACATGGACTACAAAAACTATTTAAACCTGATATTGGTTTATCATTTTCTTTAACAATAACAGAAGATTTATCTGATAGTTATAGCGGTCGCCCTAGCGTCTATTCATCATGTATGTTTAAAATAACATTACCGGATGGCACAATCAAATATGATCAATTCGATGATGGTTCTATGAGAGGTTATACACAAGGTGGAGTATATACATTTGAATCGATGGTTCCAAACACCGAAGTATATGTTTTAGCAATTAGAGGTGCTAGAATTACTTCAGTAACATTTAATGATATATCAGCAGTTACTCTTTTTGGTGGGGTAACTGATACCAATTGTACAACTATAACATTTAATTGTGATATTACTCAAAAACATTTTAATGAAACATTTATTGATAACTCACTATTACTTAATGTATATATAAATGGTAATGTTAAAAGTGACACATGGATTAGCACATTTGAAGATTGTGTAGCCCTCCAAAATGTTACGGTTCAAGGAACATGTGACATAAAAGCACTTGAAAGTACATTCGCTAGTTCGGGTATGACAACTTTGCCTAGTATGGATTTAAGTGCAGTTGATTATTGGACAAATACTTTTGAATCATCAGACTTTACAGATTTAGAAGGGTTTATAAACACTATACCAAACTCCGCAATCATAGCTGGAACATTTAAAGATTGTTCATTAACTGTTCCCTCAAATAATATTATAACTTTAGATTTTCATAATATGACTGATGCATTTAGATATGCAACCTTTTCAAGCACTGACGTTACGATTAATATCAACAATTGTAAATTAATTGATCGAATGTTTTATAAAACAAATTTACAAAATGTAGTACTTAATGCGCCATCAGTTATTGATATGTTTAGTACATTTGAAAGATCATCTGTGGTTAATATTACTATAAATACTCTAGCTACAAATATTTCTGATGGTTTAATGGGTTGTTCATCATTAGTTACTGCAACATTTAACGCTCCGAATCTAATTATCGTATCGGGGCTATTTAGTGGATGTACATCTTTAACAACAATTGTTGATTTGGACACATCTAAGGTTGAGACATTCGCTGAAACATTTAAAAATTGTTCATCATTAGTAACATTAGATATTGATATGTCCGCATCGATTTATGCAGCATATATGTTACAGAATTGTACATCATTAGAATGTGTTTCAAATATCAATACTGCAAATAAAACAATAAAATCAGCAATTGTTGTTGATAATTGTCCGGCTCTTACTGCTCCATCTGCAGCAGATGTAGCATTAATTAATAGTGAATCAGGATTAAATTATATCAATCCTAATGCTTGTTAAGGAAAAATAAATGGCAATTTTATATAGAAATGGTTTGAAAGCTGATTTAGAATCAGAAGGTGTTGAGGTTGGTGAAATTGTTTTCGCAACTGATACTGAAGAACATGGTTGGAAGAGTTCTGCTAATCGAATGATTTGGAATAAACTTGGGCGCGATGTCTTAGTAGGGACAGATTTTCCATCAGCTGATGAAGGAAAAGATGGTTCAATTTATATCAAACTACCAATAAATAATGTTCAAACAGAAATACCATATATTATTTCATTAGATAGTATGAGGCATGAAACTAATATTGACCCAGACACAGGTGAAACTGTGACCATGGAAATTCTATCGTTAGCAACGAATATTATATTTATGAATCGTATATATGGAAAAGTTGTATCTCCACCAGGCGCACCAAAATTAGAAGTGGCTATAATTTTAATTAAAGAAAAACATGGTGCAGAAGAATATTTTATCATGGAATTATTTTTACCTAACTCAAATGTAGGTGATGATCAATTAGTTCTATCATCTTTTAGAATTAATGATGTAAATATAACATTCGAACCTACTAAAATATTTCCATACTTAAATGGTTCCATTGTTGTTTATGGTGTTGATCTTAAATACACTAGCGAAATGTATGATTTATCAAAAATAAAAGATGTATTAACTGATCAAGAATTATTGAGTTCTGTGTGGGATGAAATGAATGTTCCTAAATTTACAATGGTTGTTCCATATGAAGTAGACTATGCATATATTGAGTATTATAAAGTTGGTGACACATGGTTAGAAAAATCAGCTATTCCAAAGATACATCGTCAAAATACAGAATCTGCTAGTAAGTATAATGATGTGTTAGGTACAATTTATCACGAGATGGAGAATTAAGATGACGGGTGTAATTTTAAGATTCGGCACGAAAGCTGAACTAGTAAATGGTATAGGAGCAAACTGGACAGGAAATGTTGCAATTGTTCCTAATGAGATTGTTTTTGCAACAGATACTTCGGAGCATGGATGGTTAGTTAATAATGAAGTTGTTTGGAAAAAACTTAACTCTGGAAAACTATCAGGAAGTATTCCACCATTAACTTCTGTTGGTGCAGAGAATGATAGTTATATACAATATCAAGATGATAATGGTGTTGTAACATATAAAGAATGGTTCAAATATAATGGTGTATGGGTACCAAAACCAAATAAACCAATCATAATGGACCATATTCCAACCGAAGCTGAAACCGCTTCACATTTAGTTGGAACAGTATATTATGTAATTTAGGATAAAAGATGAGAATATTAACAAACAAAATAGATTCAATTAAATCCAAAGATGTCTTCTTAGAAGAAGGCGTTGAGGCATCAAAAGTAATTAATGATACAAAAAAAGAATTAAATAGATATAACGATAACTATATATTTCCTAATATGTATTTAGGTGAAACCGTTTTAGCTGTCGCGAATGATAATGAATTGGTATTATATATAAACGATGATGGTTCAAAAAATGAACCTAAAACAATTAAAGTTTATGAAGATGGCAAATTAGTTAAACGAATAGATTCTAGAAATAGAGAAATCGTTAAAATTAAATTAAACAGTATAGTAAATTCAATAAATACTGCAGCTATAGATATAGATGTTATTTCAAGAAGTTCTAAACAACAATATAATTATCCTTCTGGAGCCTTATTATATCCAACATTTTTAGCTGATACTATAAACACCGATGAACTTCAAGTAATTGATTTGAGTGAAAGTACTGTTCAATTTGAATTTAATTCAGATTCACAAAACATTACAGAAATTCAAATATTTTTAAATAATACTAAAGTTCAAACGCTTAGAGTTGGTGTAGATTTTGAAATTATAAATGGTGCAAATGCAGATGGTGTCTCAAAGATTCGTACTAAAACATTTAGTACATTCGGAGGTACAAATAGAGCATATGCAAAAGTAGTTACAACATCAACAACATCAACTAAGGAATTATTATTTGAAAGTGTGGGAAAAATAACTGTTGATTTATTAGAAGCTTCTGATTGTGCAAAAAGAGACTATACAACAAACTATGATGAATCAATTGCAGGTGCACCAATATTTACAGTTGATTTAACAGCTGCTAGAATCGATAATTTTTTAACGGCTGGTGGAAATCCTGGACATATTATGAGTATGCGTGTTCGCGGAACAGGTATTCAACAATATGGTAGCGATGCAAGTGTTCCTACTGGATGGAAGAGTAGATTCTTCGCACATGCTGGCGCACCGACGCTTCTGAATTATTATTTCTTATTTGCTAATGCTTATGCACAACTTGGCAATATTGAAGTACAAATTGAAGTTCATGAATCATTTGTCCCTTACAAATTAGTGGCATTATCAAATATTATTAAAGTAAAACATATTAGATCATGTACATGTAATGATGAGTATAAATGGTATTTTGATGAATATTTAGATGTTGCGTCAAATGCTAAAGTAGATGTTCAACAACTGGATCCAATGAGAGATGCAAAATCTATCGTTATATCTGAGCCGAAATCTTCAAACAAATGCGCGCTAGAGATTACGAATGTTGATGATCCAGCAAACTTTAAATTTAAATTCTTTGAAGATTATGACAATGCTTATCAAAGATCATATGATGTGTATGTTGATAATAAATTAGTACAGACACCTGCATATTTAATTGATGAGATCGGCCCAAACAGATTCTTTGATTATTTTAAAGTTGATGCTTGTTCACGAAAAATCAATTTAATATCTCAAGACATATCTGCAGAGTATACATATTTTTCAGATTCTATGATTAGAAATAATACATATATTGAAGGAGAAATACCCGTAGGTATTAAACCTGTTCCAACATATGCCGACTTTTATATACCAATAACGGGTTGTGATATTAATTTACATCTTAAAATTAATGATGGTTCTGGAATGTCTGATATTGAAATATTAGGATCAAGTTTTACTGATCGATCTGGAACATTATATTATGGTAATGAAGTTGTGTTGGGTTCTGGCCCAAGTGCATATGATTCAGTAAAAATTGGTGAACTAGTTCAAAAGAATCTGCGAGTAGATATACTAATTGATGGTGTCGAGAAATGGTTTATTTTAGATTATACCAATATGTTAAGTCAACAAGTTACATCAGTATTTGGTCAAGAAGTTAGAGATCAAGAAAACACTTGTTTAGCTTTAAAGATTAAAAAGCTTGTCCAATTATCAATGGGTACTGTAGGACATGGTGCATCAGAGCCTATAGAATACGCTTATATGAATGGGGAACAATACGATGAACGAGTTTACATGGACGGTATTAATAATCAACCAATAATAGATGTTTGTGATCCAGCTGGTTTATTAGAAGTTGAAACATTCTATGATGATATTCCAACTTTAGATTTTAATAGAGTTGAAATTGATTTAACTAAACCTTTAGATTATGAAAACTTAGCAGATTATTCAATTTATGATTGTTATACTCAAGGATTACCTGATCAAGGAACACCTGAGCCAGTTTTTAGAGAATTTATAGTTCCAACATTTCAAGGTGGTGTAGCAAAAGATGTTAAGGTAAAATTAAAATTAGCAGATGATGCGAGAGTTGAAAAAGTCTTAGATTTAAAAGTTGCTAGTGTAAACTTTAGTGGTGATTATCATTATGGTGGAGCTTTTAGTGGAATAGTTAATGGTGTATCAGAAGGAAAAACAGTTGTGTTATCACAAGATAACCAATACGGTGATGAAATATTTGAACAATTTGTAACAAATACACTAACATTGCAATACACTATTGATGGTGGAGATTATATTTTGTTTGTAATGTATTTATCTAGCATGTCTGAATCTATTAGACATTCCGGAGCATCACACCCATACACTGCAACAAACACTTGTTTAAATAGTAAAGTTAAAGATCTATTGTTTGTTGGTATAGTGTTAGATGGGGCCGATGACGGCCCCATAGATGTTAATGAGGCCGTTATGGTTACAGATGGTGTTACAACTCATAGACGAGCTTGTCCTGAAGATATCACAGATGGTACAGCTTCATCATTACATGCAAACGATGCTATAGTAGATGGAGCACCGACTTTAAATATATCAGAAATATATTTTGATTTTACAGGCGGTGCAAAATCGCCATCACCTACTTATATATAAAGGATTATTATGATTAAAATTATGCGAAGTGCTGAAGATGTCAGCACTATGTTTAAAAGTTTTGGATTAGATGATCCAATCATTAGTGAAGAACGTGATCTCAAAAAGAAGCTATATAAACAAATAAACAATAGAAAATTAAAGGAGCGTTCTAGCTCCAACAATAAAGGATGATATATGAAATTAGATTTAATTTTAGAAAATATTAGAAATCGTTACAGTCTCGGAGTATTAGAAGAATCAGACGCATTATCGGAAATTAAAACATTACAATTAAAAATGATGATCAATGAATCGAATATGCAAGCAAATAAACAATAGAAAATTAAAGGAGCGTTCTAGCTCCAACAATAAAGGATGATATATGAAATTAGATTTAATTTTAGAAAATATTAGAAATCGTTACAGTCTCGGAGTATTAGAAGAATCAGACTCATTATCGGAAATTAAAACATTACAATTAAAAATGATGATCAATGAATCGACTATGCAAGCTCGTAAAATATTGATTGATAATGGTTTAATGGAGAGTACTAGAATAATTCTAGAAACAGCATTTATTAAAGCTATTGAAGAAATGGCTCCTCCTATTAGTCCTGCTCAAAAAGATATGATACATCTTGCATCTAAAGCTACAAATATTACTAACTCTCCAATTCCAATTGGATACACAGAATCAGATAAACATGCTATTGATCAAACAAAATTACGATTAGCAGGTGCTGGAAAATTACCGACAAAGTTTAGAACAGATTTAAGATCAGTTAAAAGACAAGGATAAACTATGGCAACTACAGAAGTTTTAAAAGTTTTTGGATTCTCAAAAAAAGAACGATTAGATGAAATGTCTCCTGATGAATTACAATTAGTAAAGTCTAGACAAAATAGAAAATATGGTATAACTGCTGTTGTTTTTCCAGAAGTTAATCGCGGTGATAATGAAGTAATTATTGAGTCGAATGATGGTAATATTGTATTCCGAGACGGGAATGTTTTATTAGCTGATGGTAACCTGGTGTAACCATTATGGCGAATACTGCGAATGCTGCGAATACGACAAATACAGGAATACTCTTTAGAAGAGCAAATAAAGCTGAACTAGAATTAAATCCTCCAGTTGAGGGTAAAATGATTTATGCTTTGGATACTGATGAGTTTGGAAGATTTAAAGATAATAATGTTGTATGGAGCTCTATGTCAGATGCAGCAATTAGAAAATATATTTTTGATTTTAATATTGAAGCTGGCGGATCAGGGTGGTATCCTGAGAACACTATTGGACAATTTATATTACCATTTGGTGAGTTAAAAATTAAATTAAAAATGTTATTATCTATAAAATTACCAACAACTTATGATAAAGGTACAGTGTATGATGAAACATTATTATTATATCCATCAAACAATAGCATAGATGAAAATCTTAATCTATATGGAACAATAGCCGGACACCATATAAAATTGTTAATTAATCCTGATGGAAGTGGTTCATCAGAGCTATTTATTAAAAGTATGGATACAAATTTTTTAGGAACGATTAGTATTGAAATTCAAAAGGTCCAAACCGGACTATTAAAAAGAATATAATGAACGTTCCCAACATTATATATCAAATATGGCTAGGACCAGAGCCTAGCCATATTATTAAAGAAGCAATGCAATCAGTAAAGAATATGAACCCACATTATGAATATATTTTATTAGGGAATGAAATGATTTCTAAATATAATTTAGAAAGATATGTTGATGTTATACCATATGCATTTTTATCAGATTATATTAGAATGAAAGAAGTTACAAATGCTTGGTACGTTGACGCAGATATGATTGCTAAACAATCAATTGATAACTTAAAAACAAAAGAATTTGTAGATTCTGAATTCAAAATATGCTGTGTTGAATATGTTGAAAAATATGGTCCATACACTATAAGATTGCACAATGGTTTTTATGGTGCAGAGAATTATAATTTTCTAATATATTAGAAAATTATAATTTTGGATCAGCAGGATCAGCAGTTAAATTATGGAATATATGTATTAATCCATATATAATAAGCACTGATGAGTTTGGTCCAAATGGGACAATTATGCAGGACCTTTTATTAGGTTCATGGTTAAATAAATAAAAGGAAAAAATATGGCAAGTACAGGAATACTTTTTAGAAGAGCAAATAAGGCGGATTTTATAATTGATCCACCTGTTGATGGTGAAATGGTTTATGCAATAGACACTGATGAGTTTGGAAGATTAAAAGGTTCGGATATTATTTGGGGAAACTTTGAAGTTAAACCTCAAAAAATTAATGTAAGCATCGATACAAATGGTACAGGTGATAACTCTCAAGAGTTTACAATTGCTGAGATACCCACAAATTCTACAAGATTATCATATGATTTTATTATGATTAGAGGATGGAGAAAAGACCATGCTGATGGTAAAATAGATTCACAATCAGGTAGAGTAATTATACCAGCAATGGATGATACATTTCAATCACTTGATAAAAAGATAAGATTTATTGGTGGAGCATACTCTGATGATAAGATGCAATTTAGAATGAGTATTGAATTGAATGCAACATTAGATAAATATTTAATTAAACTTAGACAATTTACAGTATATGAAACAGGTGAGTATATCGATGCAGATGATTATTTTATTATTGATGGATGGATTGAATATTCTCAAGAACCTAACACATATGGTTTAACAACTAATGCATTTACACCTGGTGGTTGATAATGATACTTAAAGTAAATAAACAATTGATAAAAACAATTTTAGAGGATGGTGCATTTTCAGGTGCTGGAGGTATCACTGGAGGAATTGGCGGTGTTTCTAATGCCTCCGGTTCTACAGCTCAAGTGCAATATGGTGGTTCAAGTAGAATAACAAAAGGGTTAAAAGATATAAAACCTAAACCTATTTTACAAGAATCTGTTTTAAAACCTTTAATTATTGCAGGTGCGATTGGAACTGCAGGTGCTGGTGTATATGGTGCTGCTCAATCAGTTAAGAAAAAAATAGATTCAAATAATAGTGAAATACAAAATAATTTAGATGAATTAAATGGAGATTACTAATGGCTAGTACTGGAATATTATTACGAAGAGAAATACAGGATTATTTTACATTTAATCCACCTGTTCAAGGCGAATTGGTATTTGCGACAGATACTGAAAAATATGGTTGGCTTGTAAATGGACAAGTTATATGGAATGATTTATTAGGAAATATGGATGATAACATTCAAGGACCTAACACGTGGTCAGCTAATAAAATTGTTGGATATATAAATAACTCATTTGCAACATATAATAACTCACTGGACTTTGCGGAAGTAGATGATCTTAATATATCAAATACAAAAGTTTTTAGTTCACAACAAGTTACAACACTGTTGAATAATATTCAACCGGGTGCAAGTATCAATGATGGTGCTATTAATTCAAATTCTGTTTGGAGTTCATCAAAAACATCAACATCAATCAACAATGCTATTGCTGCAAATAATGTTGCGAACCCGTCGGGTTCTGGTGCTGATATAGATGATTTAAATCAAGCATCAACAACTACATGGTCATCTGATAAGATTGTATCAGAGATTGATAATGTTGTTGGTGTATCAATAGATGATTTAAATCAAGCATCAACAACTACATGGTCATCTGATAAGATTGTATCAGAGATTGATAATGCTGTTGGTGTATCAATAGATGATTTAAATCAAGCATCAACAACTACATGGTCATCTGATAAGATTGTATCAGAGAGAACAATTGCAATAGAATCACAATTAGATGATTTAAATCAAGCATCAACAACTACATGGTCATCTGATAAGATTGTATCAGAGAGAACAATTGCAATAGAATCACAATTGGATGATTTAAATCAAGCATCAACAACTACATGGTCATCTGATAAGATTGTATCAGAGATTGATAATGTTGTTGGTGTATCAATAGATGATTTAAATCAAGCATCAACAACTACATGGTCATCTGATAAGATTGTATCAGAGATTGATAATGCTGTTGGTGTATCAATAGATGATTTAAATCAAGCATCAACAACTACATGGTCATCTGATAAGATTGTATCAGAGAGAACAATTGCAATAGAATCACAATTAGATGATTTAAATCAAGCATCAACAACTACATGGTCATCTGATAAGATTAGATCAGAGATCGATAATGCTGGATCCGGAGGTTTACCATCTGGTAATCAAGGTGATATATTAATGAATGATGGAGCAGGTTCTTGGCAGGTTGGTAAGTTCGCTGACCTTAATGCGTTGGATGCAACATCAATTGGTGATTTAGGTGATGTAACTCTTAATTCGCCACAGACAGGTGATCTTATGATGTTTGATGGTGCAGATTGGACACATACAAATTTTAAAGATATGGATGCATTCAATGCAACATCAATTGGTGATTTAGGCGATGTTGATTTAACAACTTCTCCTCAGTACGGACACGCATTGATATTTGATGGTGTAAGTTGGGTTACTCAAGATTTACAAGATGTTGATTTTAGTAGTTTACCTACTGCTGATCCTGCAAATCCTGGACGATTATATATTGATAACGGTTTTGTAAAAATATCACAATAACCTCACAATAACCTCACAATAAACTTAATCTTTATAATAATTAATAAAATGGCTGGTACAGGCGTATTATTTAGAAGAAACACAAAAGGAATATTAGAGACTTTACCACCATTGGAAGGTGAAATTGTTTTCGCAACTGATACTGGTGAACATGGTTGGTTAAATAGCCGATCAGAGATAGTTTGGTCAAATTTAGGTGATGCATTCAAACCTGATGAAAATAATAACATCGCAATTGGACTAGATGCTAGAGCAGGATTAATTACACAATATTATCAGGAATCTTATGATCAATATAATATACCATATGATCAAAAACTTCATGTTACTAGCGCTGCACCAAATGGCGTTATGATTTTAACACAAGAAATAATGCTCGCACCAACAGAACAATTATTTATTATGGCATCATCAGGTTTAGATGCATCTGTGAGCACTCAAGATATTGTTGTTAATATATATAATGTTGAACAAGTTAATGCTGAGCTTAGTTATAATCAATCATTTGATTATAATTTTAAAGTTAATACAGATTTTGGTGAGAATACATACGAATGGTCTGAGCAAGGTATTGTAACAAATGATTCTGAAACAAACAAAACATATGTATTGGTTTTTCAAGGTTTAGACGATCCTGTAAATGAATTATATTTTTGTATAAGTAAAGTTGAAAAAAAGAATGGTTTAGCAGTTGTTGAATATAATCTCGCAGCTAATATTATAGAAAAAGACTTAACCACATCAAACAATATTGCAGTTGGATTAAATGTTGATGCGAGTGGTAAAAACTCACAAGCATTTGGTCATGACACTTTAGCATTAGGTGTATCATCTCATGCAGAGGGTTATAACACTAAAGCTCTGGGTTTCGCATCACATGCTGAGGGTAAAGGTAATGAGGCAATTGGTTACGGTTCACATGCAGAGGGTGAAAATTCATCTTCGTCTTCGTCTTCATCTTCATCTTCAGGTACTGGAGGTTCATATAGTGATCAAAAATTCTCTCCTACAAAAGCTGGAGGAAAAGCATCACATACTGTTGTTGCATTAGAAGACAATACAATGGGATCATGCATTCAAGCATTACGTGATGATGAAACCGATGAAATCATTAGCACATTAGCACATTAGCACATTTACATGTTCAAATGAAAAATGGGAAGCTCCTAAAAAAGTAAAATTGTAAAACGATCTTTATCGATAAAGATCGTTTTCCTAGAGATATAGTATCTCTAGGAACTTTCTTGTGCTTTGATTCATAGATAACAAATTAGTAAAGGAGTATATTATGCCCAAATTTCCATTACAGAATGTTAATGTTAAACAAAATAAACAAAATAAATTAGAGAGTTTAGATTTTGATCCAAGAATTACTATAATTAAAGAAGATGATTTAAATGCTAATTATCTTAAAAATACAAATACTTTTGAAATAGGTAAAGGATGGTTAAATATCCCTATCGAGATAATTCACGGAACTTTATATACTCAATTAAAAGGTTCAATAACTTATCAACAGATAGTATCAATAGATTTGGATATATTACCAATGCATCGTGATAATAAAAATGGTAAATTTTCTGAATGGAGAGATGCTCGATTACCAGCAGCTCCATTAAATAAAAAGATTAAGAAATTAATTAATGATAATATTGAAATTAGAACATTAATATCTGAGAATACTGATGCTCGACATGAATTGGAAGAAGTATTTAATGTTAAATTATTTGAATTAGAAAAAGCTTTTGGGATTGTTCAAACAATGCTTGCTGAAGCAGATGATATATCATTAGAACATGATTTAGAAATAGAAGCATTAAAAACAGATATTCATAATAAAATATTAATATCATTTAATGATCAAATAGATATATTCTCAAAAGAAATTAGAGAATTTATTGATTCGATTAATACTGACATTGATTCATCAATGACTGCAATTATTGATTCAAAAACATCAGAGTACAATAAAGCGTTTTATGATTTATCAACACAATTAATTAAATTAATGGATGAATCTAAAGATAATTTTAGCACAATGCAACATATTGTATCTAAAAATAAAAAAGATATATTATCTTTCATTTCTACCCAACAACAAGTACTTGAATCAAATAACGATATTTTATTGAATACTTTAGATACAGAATTAAAATCAACTAAAGATCAATTAGAACAAGAATTTAAAAAGTTTAATGATGATAAAGAATCAGAACTTTTAAAATATGAGCAAGAAATGAAAAGTTTTAGAACTGCTATCGATTCTAGATTAAAACATATTGATTCATTATTTAAAACACACGCTGTATCATTTGAAGCAAAGTTGTTAAAAACCTTAGATGAACGTATCAAAGAAATTGGTTTTGATGATACATATGTATCATCAGATACATTTGATACAATGGCAGAAAAATTAGAACAATCTCTAATGTTAAAATTTAAAGATTTAAATGTCAACAATGTTCAATCCATCGAAGATCAAATGGTTGTTATTCGTAGAACTATTCGCAACGAAATTCAAATAAATTATAATGAAGTACAAGAAACGTTTGCAAGTATTGATGAGAGAAGCGAGTTCAAATTAAAACAATTGAATAATGAAATTATTAGTTTAAGAAATGAATTAAGAGATGTTAAAAATAAAGATGCAAATAAAAATATGTCACAATTTATTATAAATATTGAAAAACGTTTAAAAAAATTAGAACAAAAATAAAGGATATCTATGATTAATTATCGTATGGACATCGACAGACCATTATCGTTTGCTGAATTAGATGATAACTTTAGAGCACTAGAATCGTCTAATCTAGAGACACAGACATTATTAGCTGACCAAATATTAGAGGCAGCTAATCTTGATGGTAAGATTGATCAATTTGAGCAAGCTTCGATAGCAAGAGCAGTTCAATTAGAAGTGCAATTAGCTACACAACAAGAAGCTCAAATAATTGCATCTGCAAAATCTGATGGCATTGTTACGCAGTTTGAGCAGGCCCAAATTGAAGCGGCAGCTGATATAACGGCTGCATATAAAGAATATCAAAACGTTGTTCTTAAAGCAATGGCTGATGGTGTTTTAACAGATGAAGAAGAAGCATTAATTACTTTATCTAGATCATTTATAGACGCGAATAACGCGAGATTATCAAATATGGGAACAGATATATTAGCTGCAAGTACTGAAGCGTCTAGCGCAAGTATAGCTGCGGCTAATGCAGATGGTCGAATTACCGATGAGGAAGCAGCACGTACTGCAGCAATATTAGCAGAAGAACAAAAACGTATAGTTGCAATTACTGAGCGTATAGAATCCGAAGCTGCTTTAGATGGTAAAATTACTGCTGCTGAACAAGCAACTATTGATGCTGCACATCAATTAGAAAATGATTATATTGAATATAATAGAATTGTAACATTGGCATTGGCTGATGGTATTTTAACACCAGAAGAAGAAGCATTAATTGCAGATGCAGAAGCATCTGTTAATATAACTAAAGGTAAAATTGCTGATATAGATAACCAAACCAAGAAAACTAAGAAGCAAGTTGATTTTGTTAAATTAGCAGCCAACGCTTTCGATTACACAACATATTCAAATTATGGTAAATCACCAAATGTTTTATTATCAAGTTCTAAAGCTTATTCTGATATTGGAAAATTAAATTATTTTGATCAAATATCTGGAACATCTGAATTAAAAATGGATCCATTAAGAGCAACGTATGATGTTGCTCATCCTGAACCAATTAAATATGTATATGAAAAAAATGGTTTATATTTTATTATAACAGACAATGCTGGAACATGTGTTGTAAAAATGTTTACAAAATCGTTTAATGATGAATTAAATAAATATACTTTAACAGAAGAGGGTTCATTTAGCACAACAATTTCTATTAATACTAAATTTACTGTTGAATTTCATGAATCATATATCCTAATATTTGATGGAACTTTATTTGAGATGATCAATTATAGTTTAAACAGTTATGTTGCAATCGACATTCACCAAGCATTTATAGATAATGCTGATATCACAGGAGCTGATGTTTCAAGTATTAAGATGTCGATGTTCAATAACTATGTAACGTTTTCAGATTTTAATCAATCTATTAACCTCAATATTATTGATTATACTTATGGTTTTACTGATGACACTATTCCATTTGAAGCAAGTACAGTAAGAAAAGTATTATTTAAGATTGATGATACAACTACAATGTATGCCTCTTCGAACTTTATAGCATTATTTAAAGATGGTAATTTTTTAAATGCTATCGAGACAAAATACAAATACGATTCCGTATCATTCAATGGATCAATTAAAGATTTTTATGTATACGATGATTTATTATATATATCATACAGCGAAGCTCTAGTTATATATTCAACTATTGATTTAGTACATTTTCAAACATTACCATTAGAATCTAAAATTTATACATTGTTTAAATATCAAAACTATTTAGTAGCAATTGATGGTAATAGAATATTCAAGATAAATACTGTTGACGATATTAGATCACCTGATGTATCACAATACAATCCATACGCAATTGATAAATACCAACCAAAAACTGATCAATCACTAATTACAAAAAGATTCATGGATGATAATGTATCAACAATTCCTAAAAAAACGTTTTTAGATTTGATTAAAACATATAATACATCTAACGATCCATACTTTGATGTTCGTTATAATGAGCATACTCTTAAACAACAAGTATTTTTCAAAAACAAGTACATATGTGATTTACCATATGCTTATTTTAGTTTTGAGACATGTTTTGTATATGATAATATATTGCATATTGCTGGTACATATTTACATGACCCATCAGACGTTACAAATAGATACAATCGTTATGTTGTTGGTCGAATATCTCTATTGAATAATAATTATACAGAATATCAAACATTCGACAAATACAATGATTACACTGATTTTATAGTAGTTGTTGATAATCTTATTTATTATAGATATGTTGAAACGGGTTCAGAAGATTATGAAAAAAATTCATATGTTGGATTATTAAATACATTTAATGAAAAAGAAGTTCAAGGTCAAAAGATCAGCACAGATATAGTTGTTAATAAATTTTATGCAACAATTGTTATATATGCGATAGTATATGTTGTTCATATGGATTCAGATCATCGTGGAATCAATATTATGAACTTTACAAATGATGATGTTATTAATATTGATATTGCAAACGGCACAGTTTTTGACTTCCAAATAGTTGATAGTATTTTAATTATTGAAACAAACGTTGGACAGTTACAATATGATATTGATTTTGTAAATGCAACAGCAACTGAAAAGACAACATCTATTATTTATCCGTCATTCTTAGAAATGTTTAAAACTACAAATTATGTGATTGAAATAGTATTCAATGCTGATAATAAGTTTTTATGTAATGTTTATACTAGAAATAATGTATTAATTGATAAGATAGCACTTAATGCTCAAGTAGTTGATATAACATACCATGATGATACGTTTAATCTAATTACTGGTAATGCTGTATATGTTTGGGAATTTGAAAAAGTTTTGCAATATGCAACTACACATGATTTAGAAGTTCTGCAAGATCTCAATGTTGCTACCAATTCTAGAATGGATATTATTGAAACACGTATGGACTCAATAGATTCTGGTGGATTTCAACAACAGATTGATGATGAAGTTACAGCAAGAGTTGATGCAATTAGTTCTTTAACCTCGTCAAATTCAAATGAACATTCAAATATGTTAAATCGAATAACTGCTGTTGAAGATGCTGTTCAAAATACTGACCTCGGAACAGAGATAACAGATAGAACAGATGCTGATGATTTATTACGAAACAGTATTGCTAATCTAGATGCACAGGTATTATTAACTAAAAATGGCACACCTCTAAAAGATCTTAGTGATCAAGTTCAAACAAACACTGATGATTTAGCTGCTCTGCAATTAGAATCAGTCGCTACTGAGCACGACGAAAGAGTTGCTGCTGATATAACATTACAAGACAATATTGATAATGAACAAACAGCTAGAGAATATGATGTTACATCATTAAACGATCGCATAACAGATATTCAAACGACTTCAATATCAGCAGAGGAAGATGCAAGAATAGCATCAGATAATTCATTAAGTACACGAATTGATTCGGAGTATGCTCAAAGAATATCTGATGTTTCTGGAATTACTGATAGATTAGATACATTAGAATCTTCTTCATCATCTTTTACGTTCTTTGACAATTACAATTCGACAGGTATTGATATTGTACCAATTGGAAACGTTATTGTAATTAAAAGTAATATAAATTCCAAAATGGAACAATTAATTAAGATTGCTAACACAGGCATGACGGAAACGTCAACTATACAAGACTTTAAAAATGATGACACATTATTTAGAATATTAGATATTGAATTAGGATTAATAGATCTTGGAACCTTTTAAAGAGTGCGATTAAGTCGCACTCTAACAAATAATTATAAAAAATAAGGAAATAAAATGGGTAAAATTCAGATTAGAAGAGGTCTCGAAGCAGATCGTTTAAATATAACACCAGCAAATGGTGAGTTAATATGGACAACAGACGAAAAGAAATTATTTATCGGTGATGGCTCAACAGCTGGTGGTGTATCAGCAACCGCTGCAGCAACAGGTGATTATATATTAACAACTGCTAAAGGCGCTGCAGGTGGTGTAGCTGAACTTGATGCTGGTGGACTCATTCCTACTGCACAATTACCAGCATTAGCATTAACTGCTGTAACTGCTGTTGCTGATGAAGCTGCAATGACTGCATTAACTGCTGAAGAAGGTGATGTAGCAATTCGTACAGATCTTAGTCAAACTTTTGTACATAATGGTGGTTCTGCTGGTGATGTAACAGATTGGACTGTGCTTGCAACACCAACTGATGTTGTAACAAGTGTTAACACTAAAACAGGCGCAATTACTTTAACTACTGATGATGTTGCTGAAGGTACTACAAATTTATACTTCACAACAACTAGATTAGAAGCATTAATTAATGATGCAAGCTCAGCTACAAATGAAACATGGTCAGCGAATAAAATTGCAACTGAAATTACAGCACTGATTGATGATACAATTGTTGATGCTGATAATATCACAGATAAAACATTATCTGCTGATAAGATTTATTCAATTGCTGCTGAGGGTGGTGATTCATCTGTTGCTGCTGCTATTGATGATGCTGCTGTTGCAACTGATACTCTATGGTCAAGTTCAAAAACTAAAGCATATGCAGATGGTAAAATTGATGATGCTCAAAGCACATCTACAATTGTAACTTGGTCAGTAGATAAAATTAAAAATGAATTAGGTGCTGTGTCTGCTGGTTGGACAGGTGTTTCTGTATTAACTGAAGGTTCTGATTCTGGTGCAGGAACAGAAAGTGCTGTTCAAGGTCAAACACATAAACTAGTATTTGAATCTGATGATGGTCTAGGATATACAACAATTGATATTCGTGGTGCTCAAGGTTCAACAGGTTCAACTGGTTCAACAGGTTCAACGGGCGCTGGTACTCAAAGAAATGCTGCTGCTGATGCGTATGATTCTGCAACAGGTGTTCTTACAATTGGTCTTCAAACAAAAGCTGAAGGTTCAGCTACATGGGATGATAACAATATTCAAACTGGTGATTTACGTGCTGCAACAGGTACAGATATTATCGATGATACTACATCTGCCACTACAACAACATATTCAAGTGATAAAATCGATTCATTAGTCGGTGGTACAGATATTATCGATGATACTACATCTGCTACTACAACAACATATTCAAGTGATAAAATCGATTCAAATATCGGTACAGCAGTATCAGGTTTAATTGATGATGCAACCCCTGCTACAGATAAAGTGTATTCAAGTTCACAAACTGATACAGTTATTGATACAGCTGTAACTGGTTTAATTGATGATGCAAGTACAACCGCAACTGATAAAGTATGGTCAGTTTCTCAAACTAAATCAGCAATTGATACAGATGTAACTGGTTTAATTGATGATGCAAGTACAACCGCAACTGATAAAGTATGGTCAGTTTCTCAAACTAAATCAGCAATTGATTCTAAAACAGAAATTGATGATTCATTAACTACCAGTTCAACTAAAACTTGGTCATTGGATAAAGTTCAAACAGAAATTACAGCTCTGATTGATGATACGATTGTTGATGCAGATGATAATGTTACTAAAACTTTATCAGCTGATAAAATTTATTCATTAGTTGGTGGTGCTGGTGTATCTATTGATGATACAACTGCAAGTACAAGTACAGTATATTCAAGTACTAAAGTAGAAGAATTAGTTGCTAATATCGATGGTGGAACATTCTAATAATTCTTAGATTCTTAAAGATAAGCGAAAGCTTATCTTTAATTATATATTCAACTCAAAATATATAATTAAAGATAAGATAAATAATGAAAAGGAAAACATATGAGCAAGATTCAAATCAACAGAGGTTTAGAAGCTGATAGATCAAGTATTACACCATCATCTGGCGAATTGATATATACAACTGATGAAAAGAAATTATATATCGGCGATGGTTCAACTGCTGGTGGTATAGCAGTTATTAAACAACGATTTAATGAAGTGTTTACGGCATCGGGAGGTGAAACTACAATCACTATACCTAATTCAAAATCATATGTTGTTGGTTCACATGAATTATTAGTATGTGTAGAAGGTATTGTTCAATTACTAACTGATGAGTACACTGAAGATTCGTCAACAACTATAACCTTAGATACAGCATTAAGTGCTGGTGAAAAAGTTGTGTTTAGATTATTATAAAACAAAGGAATACTCATGAAAAAAAGATTAGTATACACTCTAGATAATGAAGCAGATTTAGTCAATGTTCCAGATAATGGGATTATATTATCTGATGGAAAACTTTTTGAAAAAGAAAATGCATTAATGAGTGAATTATTTAAAAAGGTTGATCGATCTCCAAAATCATTATTAATATATTATGGTTATCCTATATCATTTGAAGGATTATGGGATGCTCAAAAAGTAGTGGATTCAATTGCAAGTAATTATGATGTATGGGTTTGTGGAGATTATTATCAAGATCCTGCACATGCTGAATATGCTTCAACCACTGCAATTATTAGCGGTTTACTAGCTAAGGGTGTAGAAGTATATGGATACATACCATTAGGTGTAAATTCAGAAAACCGTTCAATATCAACGTTAGAGACAGCAATTGATGATTGGAATACTTTAGGAGTTACTGGAATATTTATGGATGAGTTTGGATTCGATTATGAAACTACTCGAGATAGACAAGTAACTTTAGCAAATTATACACATTCTAAATCTTTAAAATATATAGCAAATGCTTGGATATGGGAAGATTTTAGTATTGATATTGATACTAATCTACCGGCTGAATGGGCTGCTGATGATTGGAGACGTTCAAATTTTACAACATATAATCCAAATAATACGACACTTCCTAGAAATGCTGATGATGCATTCTTAGTTGAGAATTTTGGAATTGATTCAAACGGTATGTCATCAAATTGGGATTTTGTGGAACGATTAAATAATATTATAAATAGGAACCCGAACAATTATCCATTACATGCAGTTGCTGTATATCCTGAGTCGCCTGCAGGCACTCCAAATTTTGCATTACTTGATGATATATATACAATTGATGATTTAGCTGAATATGTTTGGATAGCTGGATATATTTTTGGAATGACATCAGTAGGTGGAAATGGTTATTCTTTTGGATCAGCAGGTGGTACTTCAAATATTCGAACACCTCGAGTCAAATTAGATGAAACACTATCATCAGCATTACAAGATTCATTAACTATCAGTAATGGTGCTGGTACAGCAGTTGCTGTATTAGACGATGGTTCAACATTAAGTTTAACTGCTAAACCTGGAACGGGTTTTAATGTTAGTATTGATACTCAAAAAGTTTTTGAACCAAAAACAGCTACACATGCAACAATTACTGATACATCAACATTGAATGCTGATATGTACTACTTAGTTGATAATACTTCAGCAATTACATTGACGTTACCAAGTCCTAAAAAATATGCTACTATAACTATATTATCAATAGGTGATTTTACAGTTAATAATGTAACCTTAGATGGTGCAAATAATATCAATGGTTCAGCAACATCAGTTCTAAGTACATCAGGTGAACATAAATTAATATTCACTGGAACTGAGTGGAGGTTAATATAATGTATACAATGCTATATAAAGCATTAACTAATAAATATGTAGTACTAGCTGCTGGTTTGACGATCGCAGCTATAATCGTCTTCTATAAGATTAATATGCTACAGTATACTATTAATGATTTAACATCAAAGAATTTAAAACTAACATCTACAAATGTCCAGTTGGTAAAAGATATTAAAGAATTTAAAAAAACAAATGCTCAGAATGTTATTGAATTAGAATCATACTCTGATTCAATAACTGCTCTAGAAGGTTATTATTCAAGTAATGTTGAATCGAGAGATAATCAAATACAATCATTAATTTTAACAATTAAAAAATTGAGAATGCATCGTAAAGTAGTATTTAAAGATAAAATAATTTTAAAAGATTGTTCAATAAAAATAAAAGAAATTATGGAGACAGATAATGAAGAAGCTATTCTTAATATTGGGCACTAGCCTATTCATGGTCATGTTTCTAAGTGCTTGTGCTGAAAAAGAAATTATTATTAAAAAAGAAATTAATCACGTCCATACACCTATCCCAAAAGTTCAACAAAAGCCAGAGTTTATACCATATCAAGCAGCAGTTGTTGAAATTGATAATAAAAAATATTATTTAATTGATATGGATTCTGGATTGATAATGATTGATAACTATCAGAGATTTAAATTATGGTCTATGCGAAATTATATATTATTATTGGACCTTAGAAAAGATTATTTAAAAAAATCAAAAAAACAAAAGGATTAATAATGAGTGCATCAGATGACTTTTTAAAAACATTATATAGTTCTCAAGGATATGTTGTATGTGGATATTTTCCACAATCAGGCGCACCTGTTAATAAAAAGAGTGTAAAAATATTTACAGCTGAGGGCACTAAAATAATTCATGATGATCAAACAGAAGATGGTGATTTAATTAAAATACAACGAAAATCAAAAAGAAGATTTGGTCAGAAAGCAGTTATATTTGCAGAGACAACCGGAGAACTTATATGTCCAACAGGAGGATAATATGAAGATACAAATTAAACAATATATTATCGAAAGTGAAATAATGGATGCTGTCCGAGGAGATATTCAACAAGTACTTGGCAAATTAAAAAATGTCGGTGAATATCGTAAACAGAAAACAGAAGTCGAATTAGAAAAAATGGAAGCAGCTAAAGATGAACTAGGTGCAGATAATGTTGAAAAGATTAAAGATCAAGAACAACAATTTCAAAATTTTGAAGAATCAATAATAAGAAAACGAGACGCATATATAAAAGGTGAACCTTTTGCATCTGCGTCTGCTTCTATAACAAAGGGTATATCTAAAAAATCTTTTGGTAAACAATCTAAACTTGCAAAAGAAGGTATTACCAATAAAGAAGAAGGCCCAAGAACTGTTGAAAATAACCAAGCAAAACATGCTTCAGGATTGACAGGTTTTAATGAATCTTCGGATTTAAGAAGCTTTAGTGAAATTCAAAAGAATACTCCAAATCAAGATAAGTCTGGTTTAGGTGTCGCGTTAAGAAATGCTGGAAAAATTAAACAATATAATCCTAGTAGAATGGGAACTGTTCCTAAACTAGGGGCAGGTGAAATAGCCTTAAAACTAGACAATAAACAGTTTGTTGGTAATGGTCTTAAAAGTAGAGGTATTAATTTTATCAAAAACAATAGAAGATAATGGAGGTATATAATGGATTTATTATACAATAAAAATATGGATACAACTATCCTTGACCAGTACCTTGAGCCTCAAATACTAGGTAATCTTATAAATGATAAAATACATTATATACAAGATCCAAAAAATCTAGTAGTTATATATGTCCCAGACACTTATAAATATCGCCCAGAGAGAGTTGCAAAACAATATTATGGACACGAATCTTATTACCCATTAATATTAGCCGCTAACAATATAGGAACACTTTTTCAATTTGTACCATCTGAATATAATAATCAAATCAAGATGTTAAAATCAGAAGTAATTCAAAAAGTATTTCAAATATAAATAAGAATAATTCTTATAATATTGACACGTTACCTGTGCAATAAGCATTGTGTTGATATAAAATTTAAAGGATCGTAAATGGTAACAATTAATAAAATAAATTTAAAACAAAACCCTGAGGTTCAGAAGAAATTTCTAAAAAAGATTTCAATAGTGTTACAAAAGATTGGCTCAAGCCATAAAACAAAAGCTATTCATAAATTAATTGCTCAAGAAGCATTATATATTGGATATGGTATAACTGATATATCTAAAACAAAAACTGTTCAGTACGGTGCACCATACTTATCTGGTAATAAATTATCAGGATTAGCAGCAGATATTAGTCAAGTTGTTGATAAAGCTGATTTACAAGATATGTCTAAAAAAGTAAAAGATATTGAAAAAGCTAACAAAGAGTTATCAAGAGTTAAGTCAACAATTACTGATACATCAGCAATACAACTTAAAACCTTGGATAAGTCAATTGCTGACATGTTTGATGATTTAATAGAAAGTATTGATTATTTTGCTTTAGTTGATGTTTATTATTATTTATTTGTAAATGTATTAGCAAGTATTGGTCTAAAAGGTAATGGTAAGAACAAGATTTTTGAAAGCGCATACGCAGTTTTTAAAGCTATTGTTATAAAAATATTATCAAAAGCTCATGTTAAAGTTGAGGGTGAAAATAAGCAGAAAATGGATATTGTTTTGGATTATATCTTTGCTCGTAACTTCACAGAACAATCAGCACAAACGGTATTAGCAAAACTAAGCCGTTTATATGGCGCAGAAGAGATTAAATTTCTTCAAGAGATTAAACCAAATGATTATAAAGATTTTAGAAATGCTGCAACACTATTAACAAAAGCAGGTGTATGTAATATTACAGAGTCTGCATTTATGACTGAATTCACAACATTGGTTGGTGAAGGTTCTAAAGCAGCAATGAATGGAACATTTGATGAGATGATAGCTTATATCATTAGTGCTAATTATAAATCAAGTTTATTTGATGCACCTAATATCTCTAGAGATGATCAAGAGCGTTTAGAACAACTTATCTTAAACTTTAAAAAAGATTTAGTTGTTAAAGCATAAGGATTATATTATGAAATATTTAATAGATAAGGGACCTATTTTGGGTCTCTTTGAAAGTGCTGATCCATTGGCTCAACAAAAAACAGCGTTCCTTCAAGGCTCAGATAATAATAACGAAACAGCAGACACAACATTTAACGCTATGAGTGGCTTTAGAAAAGAGTCTGCAAATTCGGCACATAATCACTTATCTAATCATTTACAACAAAATGTAGGTGGAGTCGTAAAAACGGAGTTACAGAAAGCTCAAGAACAATCAAGAAGTTAAGCAAGAAGTAATTTCTATCTTTAAAGATCGTTTTGGTAAAAACATTTCTATCTTTAAAGATCGTTTTCTTGGCATATTTTTCTATCTTTAAAGATCGTTTTAGTTAGTATAGAAATAAATTAAATTAATTTCTATACTAACTTCGAAACGATCTTTAAAGATAGTTTTATCAAAAACAAAAAAATAATTTATTAAGGAATATAATATGAGTTGGTCTATAACAAAGCCGCAATTTTCAGGAGAACAATATACTGTTGAAGAGAAAGATGTTACCGTTAAGGATACACCTGAATCAGTTAAAGAGATAATCAAGGAAGCAGATAATTTAGTAAAAGCTGAGTTAGTAAAAACTCCTCGCATCAAGGTTCCAGAATACTTAGGTGAAGATTATTATAATAATGAAATGTCTGCAAATGAACAGATGATTGAATGGATGAAGTGTAAAATGTCACCATTGTATTGGGTAGAAAAATTTGCATATACTCCAGTAACAGGTGGATTCATTCATATGGGTTCATCAGAGCAATGGCAGAGTACAAATAAATTTAGACTATTGTTTAAATTATTTGAGTTACAAGATAATGTTAGTTTTATTAGTTCTCGACAAATTGGTAAAACAACTTTAGCATTATTATATGCATTACATTGTATGATTTTCTTTCCTGGAATCAAGATAGCATTCCTTACACTAGATAGTAATCGTGGTAAGGATGCAGTATCTCGTTTAAAAGAAATGATGTCAAAACTTCCAAAGTGGATGCAAGTTCCTATGAAAGGTAAAGCTGAACGTACAACATTCTTTCACTTAGAAAATAAATCAATGTTTGATACAATGTTTGTTAGTGGTTCTATTGATCCTGATACTCTAGGTCGTGGTCTTTCAGGATCAATCATTATTCTAGATGAAGCAGCCTTTATTAAACATATGGATATAGTTTATAGTGCTATGCAACCATCTATATCGACTGCAAAAATATTTGCAAAACAAAATGGTTATCCAACATGTATGATCGCGGTATCAACACCTAATGGTGCAGGTGGAAACTGGTTCTATAATATTTTACAAAGATCTGTTAAGTTTGATGATATATATGATTATGAAACTAAAACATTATATGACGGTTATGAAAAGGTTATGGAAGACCCTGAAAAGAATGCTTTTATTAGTATGAAAATTTTATGGAATAATACCCATCGTGATCAAGCATGGTATAATAAGCAATGTAAAGAACTTAACTTTAACCAACGTAAGATCAATCAAGAGCTGGATCTAGTATTTTTAGGAAGCTCTACAAGTATTTTTAATGATGATATTATTTCAAAACTGATCCCAAAAAAAGCTTGGGAAACTCTACAATTACCGTTTGGTCAAGAAATGCAGTTATTTAGTAAACTATTACCGAATGAATTATATTTCTTAGGTGTAGATACAGCAATGTCTGCTGGTGTCAATTCGGATTATTCAGCAATGTCTTTAATTCATGCATCTTCTGGTCAAGAGGTTGGTGTATGGAAAGGTAAGTTCAGTATCGTTAAAAGATTAGCATCAGTTGTTAAAGCTGCTATAAAGGCGCTTAACATGCTCTATAACATCGATGAAGAGTTCCTCAGAGTAATCATTGAGCGTAACTCGATCGGTAAAGAAACTGTAGAAGAATTGATTTATAATGACCCCTTAATTGATGATTTTGATTATGAGTCATATGTTTGGCAAGAAGAAATTAAGACTGCGAAAGGTATGCCTACTGGTGAATTTGTATATGGTTTATATACATCAAATGCGGGTAAGATGGGAGCAGGTAAACGTGATCAAATGTTCTCAGAACTTATGAATCAAGTTAATGCTCATCCAGAATTATTTCACTCTGATGAGTTAATAGATGAACTTAGAAACTTGGAGCAAAAGGTTAATGGTAGAATAGAAGCGATGCGTGGACAACATGATGATGTTACAATGGCTTTTAACTTTTGTTTATATGTTAGAAAACTTATGATTAAATCAGGCGATTTATCAATCGAGGGTGAAATACAGGCATTTGCATTGACTCCTTCTAGAATGATGGATTTTATTGATTTGTCAATAGGGACAGGATCTAATACATCTCACGATAAATCATGGATGGATCAAGATATTAATGATTCTGGATTTATATTTCAATCTGATAAAAAGAAAAAGACTGAAGAATTAGATATAGGAGATTATTTAATAGGGTTGTAGCCCTATTAAATTTCTTGTCCTTCGATCCACGGAATGAACAAATACTAAAATAAAAGGAGAGTTCATGGCAACACAAGATTATATACAATCAATGTTACGTGACCGATTTGGTGGGACATTAGACTCAGCAGCAAAGTTCGGAAACACTAGCGGATTGAATCAAGCATTGAATAATCCACTAACTAAAAAACTTCGTATGGCCTCAATGGCAACAAAACTTACAGGTGTGATGGGTGGTGGGGAATCACTTGGCTTAGGCTCAGATGCAATCAATGATATGATTACATATGGTTCAGGTGGAATGGTTGCCTTTGGAGCTGCTCCTTCAGCTAAACAAACTAATCAAAAACTTAATGAAGCAATGTTTAGACGTCAGATGCAAGAGTCTGGTCATGGTACTGGAATGGGTGATGTGAGAGCATCAGCCGCCAATACGGCAGCTAATTTAAAATCAGCAGCAATGAAAGGTTCAGCCCTTTCATTGCTTGGAGGCTTCGATCCAGGAGCACTAACATCTATGGGTATGGGTACAGGTGGATTAGCCAGTACTATGGCTGGTGGAGTTGGTGGATTAGGTGGGGCAGCTACAGGTGCAGCTGCATCTATGGCTGGAATGATGGGAGCAGGCTCGGGAATTACAACAGCAATGGCTGGGATGAACCCAGTTGTTGCTGGTATGATGACAATGATGGCTATGCAGAAAGGTGGTAAAAAACTTTTTGAAGTATTCAATAATGATAGTAGCACTAAGAATCAAATGGATCGCAAATGGACGATAACAAAACCGTTAGGTGCTGGTGAATTAAAAGAACAATATGGTATGGCATCTATATTTGGCCAGCGCATATTAGTAATGCAATCACTAGGGCAATTATCTCCAGCTGAAGCTTTACTTGCAAATATTATGACTGCAATTGAAACAAATACTGCAGTGTTACCATTAATGGCTGCAGAGCAACTTAATGAAGTATCTAGAAAAGAAAAAGAGGGTGGAAACACTGCTCAAAATTTACTAGATGAATTATTTGGATCAGACGGTTCAGATCAGGTTGTAACATCCGGGTTAACTAAGCGTGGATTATTTCAAAAGATTTTTGGAGGATTGGAACAAGGGTCAGCAAACTTAAATGCTATTATGGATTTAGGTGGACAGTTTTCAAATTTATTAGATGGTAAATCATCAGTTGCTTTATATAATGAAGCAAATGATAGAACCAAATTAGAAGATCCATTAGCAGCTGAAAAGAAATATTCAGAGACAATGGGTGTATCATTATCCCATACTCAAGTATTAAATCAATCTGCGGCGCAATTAATTGCTGGTGTTGATTCATATGACGCTAAGATGCTTGCAATGCTCGGTGGAATCTTTACGACTACTCAACTATCAGGATCAGAATTATTAAAGATTCGTAAAGATGGTTTCGGCATTACTCATGGTTCATCTCATGGTTATTTAGCCGAACTAAGAGCAGAAGAAGAAGAAAAACAAGCAATGGATTATTCATTCTATAATGATTGGCTTCGCGGTATGGATGAGATGGTTGGTTATTTGCCAGGTGTAGCTTCTATATCAAATGCTTTTAAGGCTGCATCTAGAGCTGAGTCATGGCTCGGTGATATGATCAAAGGTGAAGCAATACGCGACGAATACACTGGAGAGATTACTGGTCGTAAAGAAAAACGAACAATGGGTAAAGTTTTTAGTGATTGGATATCAGAAGATGCTAAAAACAAAACATTAAACTCTGAATCAGAATTACGAGCAGCTGTTGGAGCAGTTGAACTTGGGCCTGCAGAGTTAATGCAAAATTATTTAGGTAAAGCATATCCTGATAGATTTGAACTACTGCTTAAATATAACAGACATCAAATGGAATCATTGGCAGCAATGGTTGGACCAATTGCTCGAACAGAAGGTGAAACGTTAACTCTTAATCGTTATGATGGTGTGTTTGGAAACAAAGCATATCATGATAAAAAAGATCAAAGTATTGCTGATAAGATTGAAGATCAAATGATGAATCTTAATCCTGTAATGGGAAGATTTTCACAATGGTTCATTGATAAAAATGAAGATGAAATATTGGGTGATCAAATTGATGAAGCTGTAAAAAAGAATCCATTTTTACAAACGGTCTTGGAACAAGGAATTGATTCTGAGTCAGATGGTTCAACTGCCAGTAGATACCAATCAAAAACTTCTGTACAAGATGGTCAGAATGTACAGAAAGAAGAAGATCGTCGTGAACATCAAATGTCAAACTCTGATAAGCAAATTTTATTATTAGAAGATATCAGAGATTGTGTATGTTGTTCTGGACCAGGTTGTGGATCAGGCAAAAAAAGAAGTTATTCAAAAGGTGCTGCTGGTGCTGCTGGTGCTGCTGGTGCGTCAATGTTTGGTGATGTTGATTATACTGGAATGCCTGGAATGAATTTAGAAACAGCTTCTAAAAATTCTAAGACACCTACGACAAAAACAACAAAAGCACCTAAAGCATCATTAATGAAAAAAGTATCACACTTTTTTACTAAAGGTGGATGGAAAAAACTATTCTCTATTGAAAACCTTAAAAAGGGTGGTAAAGGTTTATGGTTAGGTATGTCTACTTTAATTCGCATGATTCCATTCTTAGGACCAGTTTTTGCTAATCCGTATGTATTAGGAGCAACAGCAGTCGCTGTTGGTGCTTATGCTGTATATGAATACTCACAAGACATCTTTGATTGGATTACAAATAAATCTGATGTTGAGAAGGGCGAAGATAATCATCTAGAATCTCAAGATAAGAAATTTGGACACCGTTTAGAACGTGTTGAAACTATGGCTCGCACTGCAGGTATGAATACTAAAAAACTAGTACAAATACTTAGCAATAAGGGTGTATATCCTGATTCAACATTAATTGGTATGGCAGAGTTAAATGAAACTGATGGTATATTGCAAGAAGCAATAGCAATTGTTTTAAAAGAACGAAAACTTCATCCAGATTATGTTGATGTTGCAACCGTTTTAACGGCTACTGGTTATGAAGATGGTGGTGAAAAAGTATTTTCAAATTTATCTTTAAAAGGTAAGAAACAAGCATATCGTGATGCACAAAATAATTGGGGTCACGATAATGGTGACGCTACAATTATGAAAGATTGGAAGAAACAGATTGATTCTGAAACTCGTAAATTAGAAACATCACAATTAAAACCTCGCAAGATGGGTGAGCAGATGCACGGGGCATTAGATGGCGCAACAGATATTGATTCATATAGTATAACAGATATGTTTATTTTAGATAATATGAAAATCAATACTGATGATTTAGATCCGACTGTATTATATAATTTGAAAGCTATGGGATGGGAATATTATCAAAAGCATGGTAAGAAAATGCATCTTAATTCAGCATTTAGAAGTTTTGCTGAACAAGACAGATTATTTAAAACAATGAAACCTGGTATGGCGGCAAGACCTGGTAATTCAATGCATAATTATGGACTAGCAGTTGACATTGATTCTGCAGATATTGATTCTGCAAAGAATGATGGACTAATGAAAAAATATGGATTCCACACTCCTGTTAAAGGTGAAGGATGGCATATTGAACCAACAGGCATTGATCGAAAAGGAATCAGAACCAAAGGTGTAGCAAATTTTAAAGATTCTCAACGAAAACCAAAACATGTTTTAACTCAGAAAGAGAAAGAGCGTGATGAGGCAATTATTGCTAAAAATTTAAAAGAATCTAAAGCTAAAAAGGTTATCGCGGCAAGATTAAGTGCTAATGATAGAATGACAAAAGCAATGGCAGAATCAGATGGTGTATTAACATCTAATGAGATGCAGGCAATTAAACATAACTTAATTAATATCGCAAAGTCAACGAATAATAAAGAACAATTAGAGCAGATTAAAATGCAGACTCAACAATTAGATTTACTAATTAAAGCTGTAATGCAAGGGACAGCGATTAACGCTAATAATAAAACAGGGATTTCTATAAATAGAATTACAGCTGAGGATGGTGAATCAACATTAGCTGCAATCTTAAAAATTAAACCTGTTTCTCAAAATTTTTAAAGGAATGAAATGGCAAATGATAGATTAGTAATTGGAAAAATTCCAGGATATAATCATAAAATTCAAGGATCTGCTTCTTCAAAAAAAGCTCCACAATATAGTGAGAGACTTAAAAATAACTTGACTCGAGTAATATTAACACCAACTGGTTATAATATATTATTTGGAGACTTACCAAAAGGTATTGGAGCAGATGCTGCATCATCTGCTGCAAATGTTGCAGATGATGCTGCAAATGGCAAATTAACAAAAGATGTAACAGAATTATACCAAATTGGTCCAAAAAAAAGTTCAGGATTATTTGGTACTAAAAATGCTTTAGAATTTTGGCATCAAATCGTTCATAGTTCATATCCAGATACAAATGATAAAACACGCACTGTTGATCAAATGGAAATATTATGTACAAATGATTCTACAATGACTGAAGCATTTGGTAATGAATATGGTATGTCAACAATTGAAGAATTATCAAATAAATTGGGTAACACTTCAATTGGTCAGACTATACAAACAGTTAAAAAAGGAGTCACTTTTGATTCTCAAGCAGGTCTAAAATTATTAGGCGCAACTGATGATACAAGTGATGCATTAATTGAAAAGAATCAGTTTTTGAATCTTATCGCTGGTAAGACTTTAGGTATTCAAACATCTTTACCTAAAGAATGGAAATCATCATCATATACAAACTCTTTACAATTAATGATCAAATTAGTATCACCTGCAGGCGATCCAGCATCAATTAAAGAATATATATTAAAACCTATGCAATTTTTAATAATGATGACTGCACCGATAACATTTAATGGTATAACTTATGGTTACCCACCAATATTTGATGTCAAGGCGGAAGGTATGATGAATATAAAATTAGGTGTAATCAGTAATATGACTATAACTCGTGGTGGTAACGAAACACAATTTAACAGATTTAACCAGCCATTAAATGTTGATGTTAGAATTACAATTGATCCATTAGTAAATGGATATGCAACACCAATTATAGAAAATAATAAATTAAAAGCAGAAGATTTGGAACACTTTTTAGTTACAAATCCAAAAATGTTAAGAGATTCATTTAAAGCTGATGAAACATTAACAGATGATGATGCAAAATATAAAACAATAAAATTATAAGGAATTATTTTATGAGAACAAAAAAAGAACAAGCAGAACATAATACGATCGAAAAACTTAATGCTCCCTCTGTTCAGACGATAGATACGAATGTGATGAACAATATTTCAGAAGGTGCTAGTTCTTCGCTAGCTTCAGTTTTTCAAGCAGAGAACGAATCATTAAGCAATCGACCAGTATTAGAAGAGGGTATAAAAATTAAACCTTCTCATATAAATTTAGAGTCGTTATTATAAGGAATTATTAAAATGGAATTTTCAGAAGAATTATCATCAACACTCATTGGAGTGTTGATGATTACAAATACTATATTTTTTACATTATTTGTTGTATTTTTAAAACGAAATACTGATACAAATACAAATTTAAAAAATACAAAAAAGGCATTCAATGCTTATGTTGAATCAGATTTACCAATCAAAGAATCAAAAGAGGTTTTTGAATTTCTTAACGAGTTAATTCTAGTAAAGTTTAAATATTATTTAAATGTTCATTTTATGGCAAACTTTGCCAGTGATAAAGAAATTGATAAAAAAGATATTAAGAAATTCAAAAACGATTTCTATCTAGATGTATCCAGCACATTACATAATAAACAAAAAGAAAGATTGTTAAAGGTCTTTTCACAAAAAGGGATTGAACTATATATTCATCAATCATTTTTAAGATTATTCAATGATGCTAATATTAAATTTAAGAATGGTGAACAATCAAATACAGTTGATAGTATGAATAGAAATACTATGCAAGCAATTTACGGATAGGAGGCAACTATGGGTTTATGGGGAAATAATAACGAGGAACAAGAAGTTCCTGAAGAACAAGCAGAACAAGCACAAACTGGACGAAGTATAATTGAGCCCGCTCAAGCATTAATGAATATTGATGATCAATTTGATAAATTATATAATAGCATTGTTGGTAATCTTAACACATATAACACATATTCATCTAAGATGCAAACAATTGAAGTTCAAGAACTATCTAAACAGTTAAATTCTAAGAGAACGGATATTCCAACTGAAGATGAATTACCAGAAGAACAAAAAATTGAAAAAGATATCGAAAGATTATTAAATTCAACAAATAATGACATACTTGGTAACCTATCGGATGTATCCGTCCCAACAGAACGTAAAAAACGTTATCAATTTTATGAAGAAATTCCAAACATGAACTTTATTGCATATCGAATGCTTAAAGTATATCTTGATAACATTCTTATCAAGAATGTTCAAACAAAACAATTTATTAATATTAATCCTAATCCAAATAATGTTAACTTTCTTCAAACAATTAAAGAAGATGTTGGTAAACATTATGAGAACTTTTTAAAGACTGCTACTGTATATTTTGATTTACAAAAGAAATTAAAGACTAAGATCGTTCCGGATATGCTAAAATATGGTAACTCTTTTATAGAGATTTTAAACCTAAAATCAGTTTCTGATATAGCATCAAAGACTGAATTAATTACAGAATCATACGCTTTAGGTACAACTATTCCAAAGTCTCAAGATCTAGGTTATTGTATATTTGAAACAGATGTTGTACCATTACCCGAGACTGGTGAAATAGTTACTGAATCAGAAGATAAAACCGATATTACTCAACAATTCAAAAATATTTTAAAATCAATGGGTCCATCTTTAATTCAAGAAGATTCAATAGGTTATTATTCTGATGTATTATCAGAAGATGCTGAATATAAGTTTGACGATATTGTTGAATTAGAATTTGATTCAATTCAAGATATTTATATTAAAAATATTTCACCATCACAAACAATTATTGTTGAAAAAGATTCAATTCTATATGGGTACTTAATTGTTGAAGAACTTGCTCAACAAAATGGCGAAGAGATTGATGTATTTAAAAGATTTACACAACAAGAAAATAGTAGTGGAAGTACAAATAAATCATCAGAAGAAGATATTACTAATAAAGTTATAGAGAATATGTCGAAAGGTGTAATCAAAAAACTTAATGAAACTATTGTAAACTCACACTCAAAGAATCTAAATGATTTAGATTTATCGGAAACTGTTGCGTCAAGTATCAAAGTAATTTTATATCATAAAATTAAAGAGAAATCAAAATTAAAGTTCAGATATGTTCCAGCTAATAAGTTAGTTAACTTTAGCACAAATGTTGATAAATTTGGGCCATATGGTACATCTATATTTGATCCAATTATTCAACCAGTAAAAATGTACACATTAGCTTTGATGTCAAGTATCGTTTCTAGATTATCAAGAGCATCAGTAGTTCGTAAATGGACAGTTGAAGCAGGTAATAAAAAGAATCATGCAGAGATTATAGCTAAGGTTAAAAAAGATATTAGTAATAAATCAATCTCTTTTGATAGTTTATCTAATGTTAAAAATATTAGTAAAGTTATTACAGATTTCCGTGACTTAGCAACTATACAAGTAAATGGGCAAAGATTTATTGATATGGAAGTTATGCCTATGGGTGATAGATCTTTACCATTGAATGATATGCAAGATCTTCGTAATGAACTTATAGCGGCAACTGGTATACCTTCAGTTTATTTAAATATTGGAGATCAAGTTGATTTAAGAGAAACATTAGTTAATCTTAATACATCATTTGCAACTACTATTTCAAGTTATCAAGCAAATATTGATGATGCTTTGGGACAACTTATTAACTCGATTTTTAATATAGTTCTTGAAAATAATAACTATGATTCATCTGATTTTCTCTTAAGTAATTACTACCAATTTGGATTAAATCCTCCATTGGTTCTTACAGTGCAAGCAAATGAGGCATTAGTAAGTTCTGTTACTAATATTATTGGAATGTTAAAATCTGCAGAGGTTGTGATAGATCCTGAAGAATTATTAAGATTATATATCCCACAAATGAATTGGGCAGATCTTATGAAAACTGGTGACTCATTCATCAAGAAACAAGCGAAAGAGCAATTAATGGCTCAACCAGAAGATGGTGGCGGAGGTGGTTTCTAACCTCACGTGCCTGAACAAAAGGAGATATAATGATACTCACAGATAGACAACGACAAATTTTAGAAGAAACAAACTTACCTTTATTTCTTCTATTAGAAGCAGAGGAAATAAACTCTGATGATGAACCTGATGCGTCTAAAGAGGATCCTAATCAAAGGTCTGAACAAGAGGGTCAAGAGGAACAAGAAGGTCAAGAGCAACCAGAACCGGAGCTATCACCTGAAGAGAATCTAATGTTTGAATTAGAAGGAACTGAAGATAAATTCTTACAGTTTGTATTATATGATAAATTATCTGATTTATCATCAAAGATAACTATCCTTCAAGACAATATTAAGAATGATGGAAATGCTGAATCATTAGATCTAATATCAAAATTAAATCATTATGGTCAATATTTAGATGTGTTAAATGAATTAATATTTAGCATTGCTACATCAACAGTTTATAAAATTTTGGGACAGATTGAATTAGAACTTATAGATGTTCTACAAGTATATGATTCATCATTACAAAAACAAATAAAAGAATAAAGGAGCTTAGATGCCAAAAGTATTAGTAGGTGGTAAAATAGTTAATATTGATCCTACCGTTTCAGAACTAAGCACATATCAAAAACACGGTTTAAAACCATCTGATAGAAAACCTACAGATTATCTTCGAATGGTTGCTAGAACTTTTTCAAGTTTTAGAAAGACGCCTGCAGAAGAAACGGTTGTAAGTTATATTCATGGTTTTGAAGTTACAGTTAATGATGAAGAGATACCTGTAGAAGTTGATTGGTTAATTCAAAATAAAACATATAATATTTTTAAGATCAAATCTGGTGCTTGTATGATAGATAATCAATTAATTGATATCTATGAAGACACTTATTATATCTTTGAAGAGACTGAACTATTAGCGGGTTTAAAATATGGTGTTGTAATTGAGTATGATTATATTGAACAACGCGCAGATAATATTGCTCGTATTCGATTTATTGATTATGATGCATTACACTTCCCAAGAGCTGAAGATCAATCAGTAGTAACTTGTGATTATATTGACACATCTTTAGATGGTGTCAATTCAACTATAGAATTCTCGGGTAAACCTGGTTTACTGATTGCAACATTTAAAGTTGCAGAAGATGTTCCAAATACTGCATATGCTCAAGATGCTGGTAAGATCATACAATCGAATCCTCCAGTAATTGGTGATCATGTTTATGGTATTGATCCACAATATTTAAGTAAATTATATATTCAAAACTATAAACTATTATTTGAATATTTTGGTGATCAATCTAGAGCAATATATTCATCAATGGGTATGACTAATGCAAACTTCTTTGCAGTTGCAGAAGAGCAACTATATAAGATTGGTGATCCTGAAACTGATTTAAGATCTGGAGATATGTGTTATCTTGATGAAGAAACTGGTCTATATAAACGATCTGAAGCATCACAACAACACTTTTCAAAAGTAGTTGGATTATATTTAAATGAATATAATGAAGGTAATCATTTAATTTATACAGGTGGTGTAATAACATTAAATGCTGAGAAACACAACTTACCAGCAGATCATACGTTATTAACGATGAACACTGGTTCTCATTATTTCTTACAAGATGCTAATACATTATTTGATACTAATAATCAAACAAGAACAATTGAAAATTATATCTTAACTGATTCTAGTGGACAAATTAGTTCTAGATATTATCCAAGTGCTGTGCGAGTTGGATTTGCAACTGCATGTAATCAACTAGTACTCTCCATTGAACATGCTAATGAGATACAGACTAATAATCTTTTATCATTATTTGGTACAGCTGAAGAATATGAAAGAGAATATACAGCTAATGATACAGTTATTAATATGGACACAGCAAACGAGTATCTTGAAAAACGCAATTTAGATTTAGAATTAAAAGTTGCAGATTATGAAGAAAAATTAGGAACAAATCCTGATGGCTCAGATATTAATCATTCCGCAGAAATTGGTTTATTATATAATACAAATTCAGCTACGAATCCTAACTATTACACATCTGATCCAGAAATTTTAATGATGATATTATATAAAATTCTGCCTCGTTGGTTTAAGAATGGTACGCGTGCTGAAGACATATGGGGAACTGCACTAAATATAAATTCAAATGAAGAACTATCTCAGATTGATTCAGGTAAGCGTGCAAATTTTATAACAGATGTTTCATTAAATTTTAGAACATTTAGAGATATCAGTTTGATGCTTGTTAAGTTAAAAATTTTAATTGATAGTGTTTATGCTCAAAAATTTACATTTTTATCAACGTATTTATCAACATTTAAAGATACACAAAAAGAAACTTTTTTAAAGATAAATGCTTACAAATTACAAATTGCAAGATTTGAAATTGGTGATGATTTTGAAAATGTTGAATATTTTGAAAATGTTGATTTAATTATTAATGATGCGCAAACATTTAGTGCAAAGATTAGTTTATTAAAAACTGCTATTGAATCAGAAGAAGCAAATGCTCAAGCAAATCTTGAACAATATACAACTGATGTTGGTTACATCAATACTTTAAAAAGTATGGGTGCAAACATCCAAGTATATATTGACATTATGGAATCAATGGTTGATAGAATGAATATTGTTAGAACTGATGCAAGTATTGAAAAAATTACTAATGCCAATCAAATATTAGCAAATACTTTAACAAGAGATAATGCTGCAGCTAATGTTTTAAATTCTGATTCGTTAAAACTTGATATATTCTTAATGGATGATCATCAACGAACAATCTTTAACTATACATATATTACAGATAGATTAAGAAAACGATTATCAATGGTTAATACATTATCTGATGATTTATTAAGAGCTCAGACGACATATAATACTATCATCAATAATCCTGATTCAACTATTATCGATAAGATAACTGCTCTTGAAGAAGTTAATAGACTCGAGAACTTTATACAATCAAATAATAACTTGATTTCAAACTACACTGCAGAGTATAATAGAATTAGAGTATTCACATTAGGTGAAGCACCTGTTACAGAAGGTGATCTATTCTTTGATGAATTGAGTTATAGTAATCAGAAAATTGGAGCATATAGATATGGTTGTGACGACTATGAAACAACTTATGGTTCATTAAGTTCAAATCTCATTTCAAGTCCGTGTGGTCCATATACATCAAATGATTCAATTATAATTCCTAAAAATTATAATGAAAGTGAAATTGATGTGATAGGCAACGATTCTCATTCACGTGGTGAAAATATTTATATACACAATGTTTCTCAGCCTCAGCATGGGTCAGTTAGATTAGAAGCATCATCAATTGTTTATTATCATGCATTTGATGAAGATATAAGTGCATATGTGTTAGTAGATACATCTGGAAACTTTATAGATGTTCCAAAATCTGTTAATGGTAAAGATATTATATTTGATGTTTCGAGTATCAATCCTGCTGGATATAGAGTTGCGATCAATTCGACATTTGGCTCTGATATTGCAAGTGGATATACAAAAGCTATTACAGCAAAAGTATTCTTTACACCTGAGCCTAATTATGCAGGTATTGATTTATTTGTATATACTATTATCGATGATAATGGTCAAATTGCAACTGGATCAGTTAATGTTGTTGTTACGGGTCCATATACAACTCCTGACACGTTTACTGTGATTAAAGATTCATCTGACGTTTCTTTAGACGTGTTAGTTAATGATGGACATACAGCATCTGAAAGAATTGCTATAATTTCTAATAGAGATGGTTTAATTGAACCCGCTAGAGGAAGTATTACAATCTTAGAAGGTGATGCAAACCCTGGAACTTATGAACCAGGAGTATTACGATACACACCAAATGCTGGATACACTGGTATTGATAATTTCGAGTATAAAATTATTGATGAATCAGGTGCAGTCGCAATTGGTAAAGTGAAAATTATTATTACTTAGGAGAATTAGATGAGTGTAATTATAGATAATTATGAAACAATAGTTAAGACTATTGTTTCAGCAATAGATGATGGAACAATCATCTCTAGAAATTCTCATCAACTTCAAGGAAAATCAATTAAAGAGTTATTTAAACTCTTTAATGATGAATTTAATTTGATATTTAAAAGAGAACGTGTTGTTACAGGAGTAACCTTAGAAAATAATATATTAAGTATACCTTTACCAAAAATGGTATACTTATCAAATATGTATTTTTTATCTGTTGGTGATGTTGCATTGCCGACAGATATCCAATTATCAATATCAACTGATAATATATTATTTTTTGATATTACTGGTACTAATGTTCCGTTAGATAGAATCACTCAATACTCACATATAACGATCGATTATGTAGCGTTTAATACTAATCCATACCTAGAGGAAAGTTTGTTGCCTGAGGAGGATGTATGAAGTATATAGACGTTATTACATCAGAAGGTATTACGCAAAATGTATTAGCTGCTGATTTATTATTTAAAACACAATCATCGTCAACAATTAATATAAAAAATTACAATGGTAATTTAGAAGGTGCACTCAATTTAAGTGATGCCTTAGATAAAATTGATGTGTTGGTTGGAGGAGTTGTTGGAACATCTGAAGAGTCTTTAGATAGAACAATTAATTCAATTAATGATAGAACAAAGGTGTATGAAGGTGTTGCAGCATTGTCACACACATTCATACATAATTTTGATTCGGAATTTTTAAAAATTGATGTATGGATCGAAGAAGATATAGGTTGGCAAAATTCAATTGCTCCTATAACTATTATAGATTCAAATAAAGTTCGGGTTGATATAACATCACCCAAAAGTGTAAGAATCATCATTGAAAATATTAATGATGTTATAAAAACATATGGATTATAGGAGATCAAATGGCAAAATCAATATTACAAGAGATCGCAACATTAAATGCAAAAAGCTTTAATGCTGCAGAACTTAAAGTTAATTTATATGAATTAGAATTAAGTACAGATAGAAATTTGGAAGAATCAAGAGCATCTATCCAAAACAATGAGGCAACGTTATCGATTAAATTAAACACATTGCAATCTGAAATTGCCGATGAAGTTGAAGAGCTTAAAGTTCAAAGTGTTAAGACACAAGTTGATGTTGATAATCTAAAATCATTTGCATTTTCAGAGCTCGCTAATAACTATCATGTTATTGGAACATTAACAAAAGATTATAAAAGAAATGATCAGTTTATTAGAGATCAAATAGATAATGAAAGATTACAATATTTATCATATTTTACTGGTCCTATTTATACACCTGTAATTGATAGTGTGTCAGGATTTAAAACTGGTTATTCAGGTGCAAACACATTAGCTGAAAGACCATGGGTTTATATTGTAGATGATAACGCATCATATAATTATTTAAATGGTACAATGTTATCTTTGGATGCTCCAAAGACTTCTATTGTTTTAGGTGATTCTAATCTTTATCAGAAGGTTTATTGTACAGGTGATTTAACAGTACAGACAGATTTTGAAGTTAAGAACGGTGTTGCTAAAATAACGTCTAGTTCTAATACAGAAAATTCTTTAACTATTAATGGTAACTTTGTGAGCACCGCAGGTAAAAGCACGGTCAAGATTGGGTATATCACTGACAGTGGTGGATATAAAGCAACATCAGGTGACTTTGATACAGCAAGTGGTGGATTAGAATGTACTTTGGATATTCATAGCACTAGTGGTTCACTTGAAATTGATAGCGGACACGTTAATGCAAGTACAGGAGTTCATACAACATCTGTAGGTTTTAGCGCTGATACTGGTAGTATCACAACAGGCGACGGTATAATTAAAACAACTGTTGGTAACATTGAAACAGCAAATGGGTCTATATCATGTACTGCAGGTTATCATACAGACGCAACTGGATATTTCGCAACTATTGGTAATTTTGAAACACAAAATGGTTATTTAAAAGTTACAGGAGACATTGATTCATCAAGCGGTCATTGTTTTGTTGATTCTGGATTCCAAACAAAAAATGGTGGATTAAATATTACAACAGAGGGTGCAATATATACCAAAAAAGGTGATATTACAACCGATGATGGGAATCTAGTTGTAAAGGGTTCTGGTACATTTGATAAAAAACTCATAGTTAAAGATGATGGTGCTGATTTATTAGGTGGGCCTGTTGTTATTGGTGCAACTGATGATGCACAAAATTTAACGGTATATGGAAACATTGAATTGCATGGTGAGATAACATATGGTGATGCTGCGACTACTGGGACACAAAATCATACAGCAAACGGTAACTTAACAGTTACAGATGTTTTAACAGTTGATGGTAATTTAGATGTAACAGGTGTGTTAACAGTTACTGATGAGACAAATTTAACAGGTTATCTAACATCAAAGGGTGGCGCTAATCTTAAAGGGGCTAATACTCTTGGTTCTAGTACAGGGTCTCAAACAATTAATGGTACACGATTAGATATCAATTGTGATGTTGATGCTGGTGGTTATGAAATGACCGCTGATAAATTTAACGGTGTAGCAACATCTGCATATTATGGCGATGTTGCTGAAAATTATTTAAGTGATTTAGATTATGCACCTGGAACATTATTATCTCTTGGTGGAGATAAAGAAGTTACGTTGTATGATCCAGATTTACCTTTAGCTGGTATTGTTAGTACAAACCCAGGTTTAGAACTTAATGATAAAACATCGTTTGGGGATGGATTCAAAGATCATGGGTATATTTTTATAGCTTTATCTGGAAGAGTACCTGTTAAAACAAAACAATTTATATCAAAAGGTGATTATATATTTCCAGATGATGATGATCTAGGTTATGTTATTGGTATAAATAAAAAACAATTAAAACAATTAAGTCTTGATAAAAGAATGGATTTGGTTGGAGTTGCATTATCTAATTCAATAGAAGATGAATTCTGTAACGAAGTAGAAGTAAAAGTATAAGACGCTAAGCGTCTTATATTCTTGTCCTTGATTTCAAATAAAACGATCTTTAAAGATCGTTTTAAAATCTATAGTTCAGATAGTGTTGTATATCGTTAGTATATCGACAGTTTACAAAATGATCTTTAAAGATAGAAAAGTTAGCATAGAAATACAACGATCTTTAAAGATCGTTTTGAGTTAATATAGAAATAATAAGTAAAAGGAAAGTCATGAAGACGTATCATTATGTTTTATCTGAGCAGTGTAATATGAATTGTACATATTGTGATATTGATGTGAATAATAAAAATAAAATATCGTTATCAGATTTTGATGAATTATTATTATCAATTAAACATGAAGAATTTGTATTTGATATATTTGGTGGGGAACCATTTTTAAATTTGGATGATGTTGAATATATCATCAAGAAATTACAAATTGATAATTGTAAAAAAATAAATATAACATCAAATGGTACAATTTATAATTCTAGGGTTATTGATATAATAAATAATCCTAAAGTAAATATAACAATATCGCATGATGGTGAAAATCAAGAAGTTCATAGAGGTACAAAAAAAGTTTTTGCTAAAGAATATCTATCACATAATGCTAGAATACATTGTATGGTTGTTGGTGGTGATTTTAAATTGCATAGTAATTATCTTATAAACTTAGAAAAAAGTTTTCAAAAGATGTTTGATTCAGAATTATTAACTATTGATGTAACACTTGTCCGTGACATGGGTACATGGAATGCTTTACAATCAGAATATTTTATAATTGATTTTCGAAATTATATTAATTATATGATACCAATGATCAAGCAATGCACAACTTATAATCAATTACCTGGATTAATTAAAACATATCTTAGTCCAATAATTGAATATTCTTATACTGGGTATCAAAAAACTAATTGTCAAGCAGGTATTAAATATTTTGCGATTTCTCCAAAGAGTAAAGATATAATACCATGTGAAAGATTTTTAAGAGATGATAGTGTTTATTTAAAATTTAAAAAGAATTTTGGAAATGATTATTTAGATCAATGCAATTCGTGTAAAATTAAAAACACATGTCATAAAGGATGTATTTTTGAACAAGTAAAAAATGGTGGAGTAATTTCGGAATTATGTACAATATATAAAGGTATTGATGCTGAGTTAAAATTACTATTAAAAGAAACAGGCACACATTTAATTAAACTATTTGTAGAAGATAGTAAAAGATAGTAAAAGATAGTAGAAGGATAAATAATGAAAAATGCGTTACATATAAATTTCTTTGCCGGTCCAGGTGTTGGTAAATCCACACTTGCAATGGAGTTAACATCTTTATTAAAAAAGAAAGGTATAGATGCTGATATGACCCAAGAATATGCTAAAGAGTTAATATATGATGAATCATATGAATTATTAAATGATCAGTTACATGTTGCAGGTGAGCAACATCGTCGTATGAAGAGATTGGATCGTTGCGTTGAAGTAGCAGTTCATGATTCACCATTTGTCATGGGACTAAATTATTGTGATGCTAATCATATTGCACATGTTGAATTCAATGATTTTATGATTGAACAATATAATAGATATAACAATTTAAATATTTTTTTAGAACGTTCAGCATTATATGGATTCTTTGAAGGTGGTAGAAGTCAAGATATTGTTGAAGCGAAAGAATTAGATAATAAGATTAAACAATTCTTAGAAATTAATGATATACAACATATAATAATTAAACAAGATAAATACACTTTAGATTTAATACAAGAAACATTAAGAGGAAAAATATAATGAATGATGAGATAGAAGAAGTAGAAGAAGTAGAAGTAACTCATGAGCAGTTGATTCAGGGTGCGATACAACATGTATTAGAGGCCGGTTTATTATTTAAGGCTGCCGGGTTTGAACAAACATCAAAAAATATTTTAAATTTTACAACAGAGGCATTTAAAACATTAACTGTGTCTGCAAACAATGCAGCAATTGATAAAACAAAATTAGATGATAAAACATATGATACAATTTTAGCTAATATTTTTGGTGAACAATAATGATAAATGATCCTATGATAAATAAAGCAGGACCATTGCCTACAAAAAAATATTTTGCACTCGAAGTCACAACTACTCAGAAATGTGATATGGCATGTACTTATTGTTTTGAAGGAGAAGAACTTCAAAACACAAAAAAACAAGATCTAGATATTATTAAAATAATTAATGATTTGCTCATTGATGCAGAGTTCCAAAAAGAATATAATGGAATAACATTGGACTTCTGGGGTGGGGAACCTACTCTAAATACAAAATTAATATTTGAAGTATTGGAAGCATATAAAAATGACCCTATTGATTTCTTTTTTTACACTAATGGATTAAATGCTTTAACTATATCATCAATAATTTATAAATTTCGAGAATATGGTATAGATGATTCGAGATTTTCATTTCAAGTATCTTATGATGGTATTGGTCATGATAAGTATCGAGTGGACCATTCAGGTAAAGGCACTCAACAACGAGTATTGTCCTCAATTAAATATTTAAGTTCGAATTTTCCAGAAATTAATTTCTCAATTAAAGGAACTTTACCTGTTGAAGAGTTACCAAATATTGTTAAACATTGGGAACATTATTATGAATTATCTAAAGAATTACCTTGGATCTCATGGTCACCTACTATAGAATACACTAACAAATATTTAATAGAACAAAAGTTATTAGATAAATTAGAAAAAGATTTTACAGAATTGGCAAAAAGAGAAATTAAATACTTTGAAGAAAATGGTAAATTTTTATTCACATGGTTTGGTACAGGTGATCGAGCAATGTGTACAGCTGGAATCAATATTGCAAATATTGATTTAGATGGTAATATGTTAGTATGTCATGGTGCACTATATGTAGATAAAAAAGAAGAATTCATAATTGGTAGTGTTGATAATATTGCTGAGTCTGTAATGACTTCTCACAAAAAACATAAAGAATTATTGATATTACCCGAACATTGTAAAGGCTGTTCAGCTACTGTATGTTATCAATGCCCAATTATAAATGTTGAAGTATCTGATAAAAGTTATGAAGAAGCTTATCATGATCCTAAAGATGATTTATGTGAAGTGTATAAACTTTTTGGTTTAATTGATAGAACTGTTCAAAGATATTTAAAACTACGAAAATAAAGGAATTATAATGGGATTTAATGATGGTATTACAAGTACAAGTACACCGACACATACAAAAACACCTAGTGCGGTTACAGGAAGGGTTGATGCTGGGAGAGTAAGTCCCGCATCAGCTTGGACTGTAACTAAAGGACATGGTACAAACTATGTTGAGGATACATATGAAGTTAATATTACATGTACTCAACATCATGGTACAAATACCACAGGTTGGCCTTCATTATCTTTTGCATCTGGAACTAATATCAAAATTAGTCATAAAGATATTAATGCTTTAAAATTTGCAGTAAATTCTTTACAAGAGAATTGGTCAATGTCTGGTGGTAATGGCAACTTTTATGCAACAGTAGCATCATTTAATGCAACAAGTGGTTCAAAGATATCGTTATCACATTGGCAAGCGGTTGCTGAAGTTATCAATACTTTAAATACATATATGTCTGTAACATCGAATGTATCAAGTATTGATAGAAATACAAAAATTAAAATGTCTTATCACAATGAAATCATTACAAAGTTTGAACAAATATCCAAACAATGTTTATGTAATTCTGATTGTTCATGTAATTCTCAATGTGTGTGTAATACTGATTGTGGGTGTCATTACTCTGATATGAGATTAAAGAAAAATATTACATATATATGTACTAGAAAACTTGATGGTAAATATGTTCCAATCTACGAGTATGAATATAAAGATGAATATTCAGAATTAATTTTAGATTCTGGTAAACAAGTTGGGGTAATGGCTCAAGAGCTAATTGAATTAGGATTAGCAGAATATGTTGTAGAAACAGTAACTGGTTTTTACGGTGTAAGATATGATCTATTAAAAGATCTATTAGATTTTTAAGGAATAAAAAATGATGGTATACAGTGTAGCTGCGGTAATTGACCACGGCAAATATTATGAAGTTGAGTATATTAGTAGCTCTTTAACACAAGATTTTGAAAAAAATAATAGATTCTTAGGTTTGAGTCAAACAGCAGATGTCGCTATTAGAATCGCAATGAATGCTAATAAACTTGTAAGAATCGTTTCGGATTATCAGGGTATTGATGTACAGGAACATGATTTAATTATCATTGAACCAGATACTGATGATCTATCATCTCAGAAAATGATATATATGAAAAAAGCTCGCCAAATGGTATCGCACCAACAAGCAAACACTTCTGGTCTCATGATGTATCAATATATTAATATTAATAATACTTTATGTGATAAAGGTTATTTTATCCATGATGATAATAAAGAAGAAGTTTATCTGCAAATCTTGGAAACAGAAGATGAATTGTTAATTGATAAACTTGAAGAATATTTAAATGCTCGTGATGTTATTGCTCGTAGCTCTTATTTAGAAGAGTTATACATGACTTTTTATAGAGATATGAAAGATGCAACATCACAAGAACAGGTCCTGGAGATTTATTCTGAAATCATTAAGACGTTAACGTCTTCAAAATAAAAAAATAAAAAAATGAAAAATGTAGTAATATACAAATGGTATGTTCATCAAAAGTATAATGGTTCAGTCTATTATGCTTTTGAATATTTTGCATATTTATCACAAAACGATCCAGACTTAGAATTTTTATTAGTAAATATAAATGATCAAGATCTAAACGATCTTAAAAGATCGTTTTCTAATAAATATAAAAACATTGAGCACTTATTTAAAAAGTTCAAAAGTACTACGACAACATCTTTATATAATATCAGAATAAATAAAGCATTAATATTAGATCTCAGAACATATCACGAGGTATATTGTTTTTTACAATGCCCTATGCATGTGTATAGTAATGAGTCTCATAGTTATATGATGCCGAAGAAACAACAAGTAATATTTTATGGTGAATATGATTATCAAGATTTTGATATTAAATGTAAGTTAAAGTTAAATTTTGATATTATGAAAGATATTCAATCATCGGGAACTAAAACATTCATATCTAGTCGAGTACCAGAACAATTAAATATTAAAGAGTACACAAAAAAATATAATTTAAAAAATGTTATATTAAAACATCTTGATAAATCAATATCAATATTTGAAGAATGCTGCACTATATTATATGTTCATCAGATGCTCGATACAAATAATAGAATAATTCCAGAAGCATTTTATTATGATACTAAATTAATAATAGAGAATGAAACAGATATTATTGACTCAACTATAATCAGATATAATGATATTAAAAGAAATGGTCTAAAAGATTATACAATAGATGAATCAGATAAAATGATAGTTGCTATGACTGCTAGGAGCACCTAATGTATTGTGTTCCTATCACATTTGAATGCAACTGGAAGTGTCAGTATTGTATAGTTGACACACACAATAAGCGATCAATCAATGATAATGAAGTTCTCAATTCATTAAAAAGTATTAAAGAATATTCAAAAGTTACGATTACAGGTGGGGAACCTGGTTTAGTAGATGATACTCAAATGCGAAAAATATTTGATATATTGATTGATAAAAAAAGTATAATAAATGTTACAACTAATGGTATGTTCCTTAAAAGATATAATATATATTATCATTTAATTGATTCATATATTTATCACTGTTCTGAAAATTTAATAGATGTTGATATTGTTGACGATCCTGATCATAAAGTACAATACACTGTAGTAATAGATAATAACAATATCAAAAATCTAGAAACCTTTATTAATTTTGCTGCATCTAAAAACATTTATGTGCGATTAGACGCAGCATTAAATATTGGATCAAAAAGTTTTTTAAGTAAAAAAAATATATTTAAAATCTTAAAAGAATATAAACGATATATACGACCACAAGATATAAAACATTTAATTGGTGACACAAATGACATATTTAATTCGGAGATAATATGAAAAAATCAAGCATGAAATCAAGCATACAAACTTTAAATGAATATAATTTATATTTAACATATTCCTGGAGCACCGTTAAGCACGGTATATGTGGGCACACTTTTGAAGTTATTGATTATTATAACCTTTTGAAAAAGCACATTTCTGTTGCAATATTGATGTGCGATTTAGATAAAAAAACATTTACAAAAGCAATACTTGATAAGTACCTGATATCTGATAATGAATTAGAAGAACTATTATCAAACACCATTTTTTTAGATTCGCCAAAATTATTGAGAGGCACTAATATATTTTTTACAGATGGTGCGATAACCAATATTCAAAAACATTGTACATTATTAATGGATAATGTTTTTATGTTTGCATGTGGGGATAAAAAGGTTATAGATATTGATAAACCAAACTACCATATTCTATTAGACCAGAGTGCATATCAAACATCTAAACATATAAATTATATTAAGATGATTGATCTTAAAAGATTGAAGAAGCCGACACGACATGATAATAAAACATTAATATATGCTACTGAAAATTGTCGATATATTAGTCAAGAGTCTATTGATCGTATTCCAGGTGATAAAATAGTTATATCAAATTTTGGAAACTATAAAAATGTCGAAAATCTTAGAGCACCTGTTGATAATTTATTTGAAAGATTTAATAAATATGTTTACACACCGATAGATGCGAAATGGGATTGTTCTCCTAGATTTATTGTTGAATGTAAATATTTTGGAATTGATGTTCAATACACTCAAGAAGTTATAGATTATTTAGATATTGATTTAGGTTTACGAAATCGTATTTTAGATTTAGAACATACAGATTTACAATTACAAGATGATGATAAAATAATTAATATTATAAAGGATATTTTAAATGATTAATATGTTATATAATAAAATGTTTTTACCTGATGCTAAAGAATCACCAGCACTTATCCATAATAAAAGAGCAAAATTAAATACAGGTACAAACTGTAATTATAAATGTTCTTTTTGTTATTATATAGATCAATTACATTTAAAAAAATCTTTTGAAGATATTAAAAATGATATAGATTCCATAGTACTTGCTGGATTTACAGAGATTGAATTATCAGGTGGAGAATCATCAATACATACTAACTGGTTTGATATATTAAACTATATTCCAAAGCATATGAAAATATCTACAGTTACGAATGGATCAATGTTCAGCAACGAAGAGTTTATAATCAAATCGAATTTTATGGGATTGACTGATATATTATTTAGTGTCCACAATCTTGAAGATAAACATGATGAGATTGTACAGTCAAAGAATGCTTTTTGCAAGATTAAAAAAGCCATTAAGAATGCACAACAATTACAAATGGAAGTTCGAATAAATTGTACAGTGAATGAATTATTTTTAGATGATATGATTAATTATTCAAAGTTTATTATAGATACAATGCCTGATCAGATAAATATATTACCTGTAAATTCATGGTCAGATGCTAATGAGCATATCAATTATTTAGAAACATCGATTGCAATAAAATCTTTTATTGATATAATAAAAAAATATGATATTAAAATTAATGTTCGATATATACCTTTATGTTTTATGAGAGGTTATGAACAATATTGTTATGGAACATATCAGCAAATATTTGATGATAGTGATTGGAATATTTCAACATTTAATGGTGTCCCAAAGAGTATTCCATCAAAGGAAGAACTTTTTGATATCGCGAAAAATAACAGATTAGTAACATATGTAAAAAAAGCAGAATGTTTTAAATGTTCTGATTTATATATTTGTGATGGTGTTGAATTTAATAATGTTGATGCTGTGCTAGTACCAAAGGATGATATAAAATATAAAAATGTTTTACATTATAAGGTTAATTCATGATTGATATTTTAATACTAACACATAATCGACCACATTTATTTAAGAGATGTATTTCATCTTTAATTAATACAATACCTGACCATCTAAGAGCAGAAGTAAAAATTTATGTTAATAATGATAGTGATGATATAGAAGAGATATTAACAGATTTATATATAGAATATTCGTATATAAAATCTGATGATTTATCTATTATTTATAAATATTTATTTGATAAATCATCATCTAAATATGTCTGGTATTTGGAAGATGATGATTTTAGTTTAGATTTTTGGGACGATATTGATTTTGAAAAAGATCTTAATTTTTTAAACTTTAAATTATCGAATACTTTAGAGGCTATTGAAGAGAGAAAAAAAGAGTTTATGTTACCAAAAATAAATAGTACTTTTCAATTATCACAATTATTTTTTAAGAGATCTACAGTGACCAAATTTCCAACAGGGAACGCGTTAGATAATGATTATAATTTGTATCTTGAAATTATTCAAAATATGAAATCATCAAAATTAATTAAAAAATATTGTTGGGTTCAGACTAAAGATGGTAAAGATAATATATCAGATGCGAGTCTGAACAAGGATTTAAGATGGAAAATATGTTTATAAAACAACTGGGAGAAGGACACAAAGTTCAACGATTATATATTCATTGGGATATAACAACAGTATGTGAATATAAATGTTCTTATTGTTATGCAACTGAACAGTATAAAGATTCATGGATGCGTCCAGGGAATTGGACAAAACAGTTAGAAGTTATTGAAGAATTATCAAAAGCAAAACTTCCAATATTTCTAGGACTATTGGGTGGAGAACCAACATCACATCATAGATATCATAAATTGATAAAATTGATAGAAGAAAAAGTTTTAACTCATAAAGATTCTAGATTATATATAACAACTAATGGTTCGAAGCAAAACTTTTTCGAAGATTGTCAAAAATCTAACTCTAAAATGTATACACTGTTTAGTTACCATGTTGAATATGCTGATGACGAATCTGATAAAACTTTTCTCAAAAATATATTAATAATGCAAAATAAAGGTTATCGTATCAAAGTCAATGTTATGTTGCATCCAAAAAAAGAGTACTGGAAACGTATTCAACGGATGATAATGATGTTAGATAGATATGATAATATTGAAGTTCATCCACATTATATTTATATTGATCAGCACAAGAATGTTCGTTATTCTAAAGAGTTCTATAAAGAATTTGAGTACTTAAAAGAACGAGATTATAAAGAGTTTATCTTTATCGATAAAGATAGAAAAGAATTTTATAAAACAGATACAGAAATATTTGAAAGTAAAATCAACATGTTTAAAGACTGGAAATGTTGGAATAATAATTATGAAATAGGTTTGGATTGCAGAGTTGGTCAATTATGCTTTGATACGGAAAAACATCCAATTAAAAAATATTTTCAGAATATTGATAGCATTGAACCTAAAAGATGCCCATTCGATTATTGTTCATGTGATGGATTATTAAAAATAAAAAAAGAAAAATAAGGACTAGTAACATTATGAGAATAGAAATACGATTAAATGAAACTTGTAATTATAATTGTAATTACTGTACAGATATGCATGATAATTCAAAAGCGTTATTAGCTTTTGATATGATTGGTTTAGATAATTTATTAAATGAGTTATATAACCACAATCAGCGAGATAATGAAGTATTTATATATGGTGGAGAACCAACATTATATCCAGGATTGGATTCAATTGTAAAACATTTAAAGCAATATAAGCAATCAAAAGTTAAGATTATTATTCAAACAAATGGATCAAATCCAGAAGTTTTCAATAGTCCCGTATATGATCATTGCAAAATCAATTATTCATATCATTCCCAATCAACAACTTTAAAAGAATTTGTAAAAAATGTGTCATCAAAACTTGTGAATGAGATAGCATATATGGGTCACGAAGATGCGGACTATTCTGAATATTTTAAATTAAAAAAAATATTTAAAAATGTTCAATTTTGCCCAATCATCAATTCTAGCACATCATCTGCTCCTAGTACAAAACATTTGAGAACATTAGAACATCAAAAAATATTTGACGACATCAAACAAGACTATCATTTTAAAAAACAACATAATGAGCAGCCGGACAAATTATCAAATTATGATATATGGAAAGATAACATGTCTTCAAAAAATTATTTATGTAAGACACAATTCAATACATTACATATACAAAATAATAAAGTATATGACTGCTTTGTATCAATGATTAGAGATATAGATGGTTCATATTTATCTGACTATAAATATGAACCAAAAATTATTCAATGCATATATGAGTACTGTTATTTTGGAATGGAAAATTGGATTCACAATGATTAATATATATTCAAAAAATTTTTTAAAAAATACAATATGGTGTACGTTCTAATAAATTTTGATCCAATAATATATAACTATAAATGATGAATTACAAGTAAATGTGATAAAAATTGTCCGTTCTGTATAGAATAGAACGGACAAATATCGGTAGAAGTACGAAAAAGAAAAAGGTAACGTAGACAATTCTAGAAAAGCACTAAACATAAAGGAAATTAAATGATTTTAACAGAATCTAAAAAAATTGAAGATATTAAATTACGAGTAGAATTAAAGAGATTCATGGATGCTTTTGATCTAAAAGACGAAGATGTTCATAATATTGAAATATTGGAGAACACTACAAGCAATTATTTTGTGTATCAAAACAATATTTATAAATCAGAAGAATATATTATTGATCATTATAATAAACAACGAATTAACGCAATTTCTGAAGGGTGCATAGAAAGTATATTAGATACTTGGATACACAATCCCATCAAAAGATTAAAAAAATTAGAAAAAAAACGAGACATTGATTTATCATTTATTATTGATACGTTTTATGAGTGGAAAAAACTTGCAGTATCAAAAATTGGTGTTTCATGGGAAACTGAATATCAATTATATATATCAGAACTATTAAAATTATCAAATTCAAGCCCTGTTGTAAATAATTTAGAATATAAAAACGGTTATTTCATATCAGAAAATTTACAAGGTCCTGATGTAACATTTAACGATCTAACTAAACCACGATTCAAAAATTTATTACAAAAATTATATAAACAATTAGCATCATATGATATTGGATCACCTATTATGTATATGTGGATTTCAAATATAAAAGGTAACGTATTGTTAATTGATGGTAAATTAAAAATCATTGATCATACAGGGCTTTTATTTAGATTAAAAATTCCAAAAATTGATACAAAACTATTAAATTTGTATGATGATCATTTTGAATTACTTGTACCAATCTTTGATGAAATAATAGATAAAGAATTGATAGCAGCGCTACAAAAATCAGTTATGTTTATTAATGGGGCAACAGTTAATGTTAATTATAAAGCACATGACAGATTATTTGACATTTTTAATTTTTAAAGGAATTGTATGAATATAGTATTTAGCGTTGAGGCATCAGATTATGAACCAAATTATGAAAAGATGGCAATACTATTAGCAAAGAGTATTAGAGATACTAATCCATCTGCAAATATATATTGCGGGATATTCACTAATAGAAAAATAAGTTCAAAAACAAAAGCATTATTACAAAAATATAATGTTAATATTATAGAAAGTTTAAAATTTAATGTAACAACTAATTCAATAAATTATTTTTTACGAAATTATACTATGCATTATTTTAGCAGAATTTTAGAAGAATTTTTATATATTGATATAGATGTTATAGTTTTGGATAAATTAGATACATTATATAAAGATTGTATTTATATTGAAGAAGTACCTAAACATATTCTAGAAAAAGAAAAAGAATATATTGATATACCAAACCATACACTATATTATAATTGGTACCAGATGGTAACTATAAATAATAGATGGTTATATGATATGGACTATTTAAGATTCAAACATTTAAAAGATTCGGATATAGAAGTTTCTAGAAGATTATCAAAGATGACTGATTTAGTTGATCAAACAAAGGGTGCATATTATCCAAAACACATTCTTAATGATTCATTATTATTTCATTATGATGGTATGATAGACTCAGGATCATTTTATAAGTTAAAAAACACAGATCATAAATTATATAAAAAATATAAAATATTCATAGAAAGTGTATTACAAATGGAGATAAACAATGACGACCAATACTGGAAAAAATATTAGAAAAAACCCATTTTACAAAAAATTTTCTTTCCCAATAAACATACAAGAGTTTTTTGTAAAGAAAAGTTGCAATATAGAATGGTTAAATAAATACAAAACATTAATAAACGAGATATATATTTCAAGTGATTTTATGATGTTAAAATTTAAAGATATGAACGGTGAGAATGCTCACAATTACTTTGATAATACAACAGTAATTAATTTTCTATATGCTGTAAAGAAATTAGATATTAAAATATGTGTAGTTTTTAATGATACTGAACTTACTGAAAGCGATAGAGAACATGCTTTTAGAGCATTAGAATTATATCAGGATCTTATTGATATAATAGTTGTTCCAAATAAAAAATGGTTGGTTGAATCCAAAAAACAATTTAAGTTTATGGTAAAAAACACTGTTATAAATTTACCAACATTTGAAGAGATATCAAACGGTGAATATGATGATTATGACATGATTTATATACATGATGAAGTGATTCATAACTTCGATAAATATCAAAATATAAAAGGTTCTAGAAAATTTGGCACAGTTACAAACTATGTTGATTGTACAACGTTTTGTCCATTCAAATTAAAACATTATAATCTTGTTAAAAAAGATAATTATGATGGGAACCTTTTTTGTCCAACTACCAAATATCAACCTATGGAATTATTAATGAAAAGGAATTCAATTCCTGGATTCCTTAGTGAGTATAAAAAATATAATACACTATTAGATATATTTAAATTGCAGGGTAGAAACACTGCTGGAAACTTTAAAGAAGCAATGAACATAATAGAAAATATATATTACATGAATGATATAGTTGATGAGGATTATAAAATATTACAGAAAATTGGACCAATCAATTTACTAAAATGGAAATCATATATCAGAAATTGTGGTGGTATGTGTGAGCAATGTTCTTATTGTGATGATTTAAGGATTGACCATGAGCCTATATGATAAATTTAGCGGAGACAACAAAGATGATGCAGTATTTGTAAACTTTATAGAAAATCAGTTTACCGTAAAAGATTTTGATTATTTAAAACCTTTGGAGTACACTGATAAGTTTATAATTGAATTTAAACCTACAGATAATTGCAACTTCGATTGTTCTTATTGTTGCTTCCATGATAATAGTACTAAACATATATCAGATGAAACATTTGATAAATATTTAAAAATGTTAGATAAGTTTGGAACAGATGAAAAGGATGAAATATTCTTATTTGTATATGGTGGTGAACCAACAATGCATCCTAAGCTAACAGAGATGATTATAAAAATTAATCAATTATATCCCACAAAGAAGGTAAGAACTCTTATCCAATCAAATGGTATGAAATGGGATTTACATGAGTACCAAAAGAACCATGACGAGCTAACAGAAGCTGGTTGTGAATATGTTATATCATTCTCATATCATAAAGAATTTACTAAAATGGCTGGTATAGTTAAAAGAATAAACTTCTTAAAGAAATTAAGAGTTATGGATGTAATGACTTATATGATTACGCGTGAAGGTATTGATGAACATGTTAAAACAATAAAGATGTTTAATAGTTTAGAAGTTCCTTTATATGTTAGAACCATCTTGCAAGAATCAGAATGGTTCTTAAGTTCAAAATATTATAAATATATAACAGTTGATCCAGATGAGACACCATTTATCCTAACAGATTCAACAGGTGATAAATCGGTATCATTTGAATATATAACAATGCATGGATATTTAAACTTTAAAGGTTATGAATGCTCAGCTGGTAAAAACACTTTACTACTTGCACCAAATGGAAAAGTCTATAGATGTGATATGGATTTTTTATATGATAGAGATGTAATGTTTGATGTTAATCTATCACTTGATCCTATTACACAATTCAAAGATTGCTTAACATGTAATCATAAATTCTGTAGCATATATTATGGAGATAAATACAAAAAGATCAAAAAGGTTTAAAATGGAAAAAATAATGGAAATAAAAAAGGTACAAATAATACCTGATGATCATACAATATTTTGTCAGAACGTTTTAGGAATGTGTTTGAATAGTAACATTAAAAAATTTTTAATTCAATCAGTTTCATTGCGTTTAGAAAATGTTGATCCAATAGATGATTTCTATTTGGATTCATATAAAGATGGTTTTAATTTTTATAACTACAGTCAAAAACAAACAGCATTAGATAAGATACATTTCTTTAAAAATGGATACAAAACAAAAGAATTAAATTACTTCAACTATGAGTATAATTATTTTAATAACGATGGCGAGTATGTTAAAGTTAAAAACAAAAGAGGTTATGACAATTATTATAACTATATTTGTATGAAGTTTGGAACATATAGGCAAGATGATAAATATATTTATGTTAAACCATATACTATATCAAAACTCAACAACTTAGTGTTTGATGATTTTATAATCCAATCATTTATAAAATTTCTTATTGAGTGTTATAATAAAGGACTATGGCTAAACAACTTCAATAACTACAGTATACGCTACGATAAGACTCTTGAACAGTTTTATGCGTATGATGTAGATATGTTCTATATACTCGCGGATAATGAAGATTTAGTACATATACAAAGCGAAGAAGATTTTATTAAAATGTATATGAAAGTTAAAACTAGGCCCAAAGAAATTATTTATAGATTAAAAGATAATGATATTTCAAATGAAGCAGCTGAGTACTTATATTACTCTTATTGGTTTTTTGAAAACGTTTCTAAATATATGCGCGAAAATTATAAGGATCTCATATGAGCAGTTTAATCATTGAAGTACCATATTTTAAATATATAAAACAATACAAGTTATGGAAATTAAAAAATAGAAAAATATTAAAAGAGCTTGATATCGATATTAAAGTTTATGATGGTATTGTTGGCAGTTCTTGGAACGGTGGACGAGTTAATACTGTTGACTCACCTAGCAGTGGAATTAACATTAGCTTCGCTTTAACTAATTATAAAATCAATTTTAACGATAGTATAACGCACGAAGTATTGAAAGATAACCATAGAGAAGGCAACTCAATTATAATTGCAAATAGAGCAATTATACATCAACTTAAAAAGTTATATCCAAAATATACATATATCTATTCAATTACTGGATTTGATATAAAAGATTTTTCAGTGTATAAAGATATTGAAAAAGAATTTGATTATATAGTGCCTCGTGTAGAGCTCATAGACAATGATTATAGCTCTTTAAATATGAGTCAATACATTCTATTATATTCATATGAATGCGCATATTGCCCGCTTTATAATGAGCATTTCAAGATGATAGGTGAAGCCGTTTTAGATGAGTCTAAACAATACCTAGTAGCGTGTTGGTTCAAAAATAAATCATTATTTGACAACACTGAATTTAATGCTGATGACTATGAATATGAATACTCAACGTCTCAAAAATTTCATCATAAACTTACAGATATAAATCCTAGAACATTAGCTGGATATAAAATTGGTAGAAACGAACAAGAATGGTGCCAAATAGAAGATGACCTAGATGAAATTTTAGAATTGATAAAGGATGAATATGAATAATAGATGTAACTATAATGAAGATTACACTATATTTTTTAAAAACGAAGAAGAATCAAAAAATATAAACAAAAATTATAATGGAATATAAAATGGAATTAAAAACAATATTAAATAGAGTATTACAATATTCTATAGATAAAAAGTTGAGTCATATACCTAGTGCACTATCAATGCTTCACTATACACATGAATTATTTAGATATGATGATTCAGGGTCTTCCGCTGTGATTGAACCATATGAATGGAATATCGTAATCGGCAAACCATTTGGAGCTCAAGCATATTATATCATTTGGCATTATTATTATATGTTAAATATTGATAACTTATCATATGGTGTCAAACATGATGAAATAGACTTCGTAGATTATGGTGAAGAAACTTTGGGTAATGCTTTAGGGTTTGCGAGTGGTATAAGTTATAATGGGAAACGAACATATTGTAATATATCAGATGCTGCTCTTCAAATGGGGCCAACATTAGAAGCAATACAATATATTGGTAAGCATAAACAAAATATTGTATTAACAGTTGATTATAATAGAACACAACTCACAGGAAACACGACAGATATTTTAGGCATGACTGTAAATGGTGTATATGATATGTTTTATAATGCTGGATGGATCCCATTTATGATTGAAGAATCAAAATTTAATGCTGCAAACGTTAAAAGCATATTAGATAATATGCAAAAACCAATAGTATTTTTAATTGAGACTATCAAAGGTGATGGTGTAATAGAAATGATAAAAGATCCAGTACATTGGCATTATAAACAATTAGAAGATATTAGAGAGGTAACATTATGCGAAGACATATAGCAGAACATTTAACAGAAAATGATTACTTATTACATGCAGATATGTTTAATATTTACGCATTTGCAACAGATGCTAAAGTATTAAACACTGGATTAGGTGAAGCAAATCTTTTAAATATTGCAGGTGGACTAGCATCACAAGGAGAGTCAGTATACGTTTACGGTGTAGCAGGCTTCATAATGCATCGTATAGAGCAATTAAAATATTCATGTGTGCCTTTTGTTGATAAAGGTAAAATAATCATTTTTAACGCGGGTAAGATAGGCTATTCTAAGCTTGGTGCAGGACACACAATAGATAACAATAAAGATATATGTCGAATGTTGAACATCGAATTTTTAGCACCTAAAAATTTAGAAGAATTAGAAAGATTGCTTAATCACTTAGATGATAAAAATGGAATATATTATATTGAGTTAGGTAAAGATTATGAAAGATAGAATATTATTAATTGGAGCAAGAGGTTACTTAGGTAGTCACTTGCTCGATATTCTTGTTCAAGATTATGATGTTGAGATATTTGAAGGAGTTGTTGAAAATATTTTAAATTTTGAAAAATATTTTCAACACGATTTTAGTTATATTTTTCACTTCGGAAGCCCAAATAATGATTCAAATTTACATAAATTAGAATCTTTGGAAATTGGAACTAGAAATTGTATAGCATTTGCCAATCAACAAAAAGCAAAATTAATTTATGCATCAACGAAAGGTATTATGATGGAACATAAAAATAGATATGAACAATTAAAAAAGAATTGCACAGTTGAAGTTCGGCATAGTGCTGCATCATATGTGTGTTTATTAATTCCTCGAGTATATTCAAGAGATCGAAATCATGGACTAATTAAAGCTATAAAAGATGGAAAATCGTTAGATTCAAAGAATATCGTATATTTAACAATACATAAATTTATTCACCAAACTCTTAAAGCAATGAAATTAAAAAATATATGTTACAATTATAATAATTCAAACATTAAAAGTATCGATGAAATCAAGAAATGGATATTATAATTACCCTATTTCTATACTAACTCAAAAACGATCCTTATCGATAAAGATAGAAGTGAGTTAGTATAGAAATTATAATGAAAGGAAACAATATGAAAAAGAAACGTAAAGAAAATATTCAACAATTAAAAAATATTTTTGAAAAGAATTTTGAGGTAGTGCATTATATAGATGCATATGGAACAGACTTTGGTATGTGCTGGATGCATAAAGAAGATAATCATTATCTTTGTGTGGATAATGATGATATTATTCACGACACATATAATTTCCTATTAAAATATCAAATCAATGATTTAATAACACATTCTCTTGGAAAATCAGATGATGGTAAATATTATGGTTGGAGTCATCGAGCAATATATGGATTCGAAATTGGAGACTCTGTGCAAAAAGGAGACTCAGGATATTATCCAGACACTAAAGAAAATTTTGAATCATCTATGATGGATTGGGTATCACATGATGTTGGTGTAGATGATGAGTATGGTACGAACTATATAATCAAATCAATTAATAAAGATGTTCCAAATCCTGATGGGTATTACACATATGGAGATAATGATGTTCCAGATTCTGATACTTCTGATGCTTCTGATAAAACTTTAACAGAACCATCAGTGCTCGAAGAAACATATCATGATCCTGATCCAACTATTCTAGGAATCAATATTATTACTAGAATAGATTTCTTCGGAAAACAAGAAGGTCGAGAAGCATATGATACAAATCATTGGTACGAGTATCCAGAAGAGTATGGTAAAGGTGAGTACATTATCAATACTGATGATGAAGCAAAACAAGCAGCAATTGATTTCGCATCATCTGTATCATAAATTATTAATATGATTACGATTAATATACCAAGACAGGAATTGGATTTAGATTATATTAGCGCATTCGAATCTTCAATATTATATATTGAAGATATATATGAAGAATTAAAAGAATCATGGAACATGTGTTCAACTTTAAAAAAGTTGTCATTTCCCATGACTAATCAAATGAAATTTATTGATCAATGGTCAATAACAAAAGAATCACAAAAAACAATAATAACAAGGAATCAAATTGAAAAAAGTATTAATCATCTCGGGAACTCACGGAAATGAACATTCGGCTGTAGAAGCAGGTTTATATTTAAAAGGATATTATGAAAATACTCCAAATGTAAAAGTTATACCATTTTTAAACCAATCAGGACTGGAGACAAACACTCGAGAAGTCCAAAAACTTCACACAAAAGATTTAAATAGATCATTTACCGAAGAAATAACATATAATGATTGTATCAAAAAAATCGAAGAAGAAGTATCAGAATTTGATGTCGTTATAGATATTCACAATTCTCATAGATGTGCAAACTTCTGTTTAATCGATAAAGGTTTAAATTGTTCAACAATTTCAAGTATATGTCATGAGTCAGGCGTTGAGTATGCAACTCGTTTTTCAAAAGGTGGAACTATAAAAGACTATGTTAATCAGTATGGAAAGATTGGTATTACATATGAATTTAGTGGCATGCAAACATTAAATAATTCTAGAGAACTCGAACAAGCAATTGAAGATGTTAGATCATTAGTTGATTATTTCATTAAAGAAAAAACCAATCAGTGTTCTTGTCCAGATAATGAATTAAAATCAATGCATTGTTTAGAAACAGGATTTATTAATTTTAAACGAGATATCAATCAATTAATCTTTCCAGGTGAGGTTGTTTTTGAGGTAATTGATGAGTTAAGTAATGTTGTAGAAGTTGTTAGAAATACAGAAAAGGAAACTATAAAATTGATGGCACTATCTCCTAGTTTTCAAACTAGAGGTTCACTAGTGTTGCAGTATATCATAAAGGAATAATTATGAAAAAAAAGATTTTTATAACAGGAATTAATGGTTTTATTGGATCACATCTTGCAAATAAATTAGCGTCTTTAGGACATATGGTCGAAGGTTGCGATATCAATGATGATTCAACAATTATAAATAAAGATATTAAAATACATAAAATTAATTTAATTATCATGTATTCAGAAGATATTGATATATTTAAAAATTTTGATCTGATATATCATTTAGCGTCACCTATTGGTGTATCAAACATAATTGCAAATTCTGGAGATACATTTAGAGTTAGTTCAAAAATTAATTCAAACTTGGATTACATTGGTAGAAAATTCAATACACCAATCATATATGCATCATCATCTGAAGTATTTGGTGAACAATCAATTAATGATGAAACACCTTTTAGTATTAAAAAACCATCCGATTCACCAAGATGGTCATATGCTGCCGCAAAAGTACATGGAGAGTTTCTATTCCATAGCGGACAATATCCATCAGCAGTAGTAAGATTTTTTAATGTTGTAGGTCCGGGTCAAAATACACCAGGAATGGTTGTACCAACATTCATTAATGCTGCTCTTAAAAATAGAGACGTTGTAATTACAAACAATGGTATCAGAAACTATTGTGATATTAGAGATGCTATTGATCAAATAATACCAATTGGAATTAATCTTATAAATAATATTAACAATAAACAATGTTTTAATATTGGTTCACAAAATGATGATAATACTATTGATGTCATAACACTGTTAAAATTAATAAATGATGTATTCGAAACTGATATTGAATATGCTCTAATGCATGAGGATAATGGTATAATTAAAAATAGAATTTTAGAATTTGAAGGAACTGATGCAGATATTGGGATGTATTCTGTTCAAGAAATACTTGAAAATATTAGAGATCATATTAGACCATTAGAGGTATTAGAAAGTGAAGAGGCTTATAATGAATCTCTTGATCATATTATAGGAGAACAGTAATGATTGCAATTATAGGAATGGGTGTTGTAGGTTCAGCAATATATAATAGTGTATCAGATGGTTTATTAAATTCAGTTCTATGTTTTGATGAATCACCTAAACTTAAAACATTTAATAGTGCAACATCAAATGATGCTATGAAAGCTGATATTATATTTGTAGCTGTACCTACACCAACAACAGATGATGGTCAAGATCTATCAATTTTAATCAAAATATTGGACACTCTTTCTTATAAAAAATATGAAGGCGTTATCGTAATCAATAGTACGATCCTCGAAGTACTGAATACTAAATACCCTAAATTAAAAATTGTTATCTCACCCGAATTTTTAAATGCTACAACAGCATCAGAAGATTTTAAAAATTCAAAGTATATAGTGCTTGGTGGAGATGCTATACATACATCTTTTGTTAGAAAAATGTATGGTCACTATTTTGAATTTAATAACAAAGTTAAGTATGAAATGTGTACAGCACAAGAAGCTATTGATTTTAAATATTTACGAAATGTCAAACAAGCATATAATTTAATGTTTTGGGAATTTATTCAAGATCAAACAGGTAATTCTAGAAAGCTTGCAAATATGCTTTCTAATATACCAGCATCTGAAAACTCTATATCAGGATTAGATGGATATAGAGGTTATGGTCAATCAAATGATAAAGATGCTTCAAACTTTAGCGCGTGTTTGGATAAAGATATACGAGCATGGGATAATTTTAAAGATCATGAATTATTAAAATTCTTAAAAGAGTATAATAAAAAGATAGGATAATACAATGAACGAAAAAATAGACGAAAAAAATATGAAAGAGTTAATGCAGATTATAGGTTCAGCTACAAATGAAAAAATAAAACATACTAATTCAGAATTATATTCAACTATTAAATTAATTATAGGTACATTTGGACTAATAGTTCTTTTAATCCTTACATTAATATATGGAATTTTTTCTACAAAATCTTTGCAAAGTATTAAACAATCCCCTAAACAAATTATCGTAGAGAAGATAATAATTAAACCTGAGAAATCAGGTTTAAAATCTTTTACCGAACATGATCTATTCAAAACTGTATGTAAACATGGTAGTACATGGAAATATTACAGACGCAATAATCATGGAGTGTATGAGTATTATACAATCTCAAAACCAAAATATAGTAATGAAAATGACTAGTTCATTACTATACTTCAAAAACAGCAGGCGGGTTCAAATGAGAATTTGAACTGAATAATATATAATATATAAAGGATTTGAAAATGGCTTCAAACGTTACAACTCAGGAATTAGAAACAGCATTACAGGATTTAGCAGAAGGTTTAGGTCTTTCAGTTAAGGAATATGTAGAAGGTGGTTTTCTTGACCTAACAACTTATGGTGCAGATAAAGCGGCAATCACTGCTCGTTTAGACGCTCTTGATATTATTGATGGTGCAGATGGCGTAGAAACATTAGCTGAAAAAGTTATTGCTTTAAATGCAATCTTTACAGAAAATGGTGATCTTGCAACAGATGTTCTTAATCGTATTGCTGCTAATACAACAGCAATTGGTGCAGTTCAAACTGAACTTACTGATTATAAAACTGCAAATGATGCAGTTCAAGCAACTCAAGACACAAATATTGCTAGTCTTCAATCTGGTCAATCAAACTTAGCTACAACAGTTGCGGCTAATAAGTCAGCCTCAGAAGCAGCAGACACAGCATTAGATGCTCGTGTAACTCAAAACGAAACTGATATCGCAGCAGTTCCAGCAGCTATCTCAACGGCAGTTGCTACAGAAACTTCAAGAGCTCAAGCAGCAGAAGCAGCTAATGCTAGTGCAGCAACAGCAGCTATTGCTACAGCTAAACAAGAAGCAATTGATGCATCTGGTGTAGTAAGTGCAGCAGGTGATGCAGCTCTTCAAACACAAATTGATGCTCTTGGTACTGCAGGTGTTGCTACAGAAGCAGCTATTACAGCTGCTCAAGCTGAACTAGATGCAACTCAAGCAGCTATTGGTCTTAACACTGATGGTTCATTTACTCCAGTAGATGGTGCAGATACTTTAGAAGAGTATATTCAAGATGTTGCAGGTGATGCAAATACATTTCGTAAAGCAATTCGTAAAGTTGCTCGCAAATCTAAAGCAGCAGATCAAGCACTTGGTGCTCGTATTGATGCAACAGAAGCAGCAACTTCAGCAATTGCTGCAGATCTAGCATCTGAGATTACTCGTGCAACAGCCGCTGAGCAAGCAAACACTGCAGCAACAGTAGTAGTTGATAATAAAGTAATTGCAGAAACAGCAGCTCGTACAGCAGCTGATACGTCTTTACAAGATCAAATTGATGCTCTTGGTGGAAGTGGTTCTGGATCACTTGGTGATGTTGAAACTCGTTTAGACGTAGTTGAAGGCGACATCAATGATGGTGTTGATGGAAATGGTGACCTAGTTAAAGGTCTTAAATCTAAAGTTCAAGATAATGCTGATGCTATTGTATCATTAGATGCGTCTTCAGTTGCAGCTATTGCTCAACTTGATACTGATCTTAAAGCATATTCAGATGCTCGTGATTTAAAAGCGGCTTCAATGGATATTTGTGCAGTTGGTAATAAATTTAGACAAGCTCTAGGTTTAGCTGATAGTACATGTGATGGTGCACCAGCAGGTGGAGGTCTTTAATCGTTAAGATTTTAGATTAAGGTAGACTCTTCGGAGTCTACTCATAATTTAAAGGATAGTTATGTATGTAATTCGTAACAATAATAAAATAGATATTTTACAGAATGGTCTAATAAATAAACAACTATTTGATATATCAGGGAACGTTTTTGTATTTATAGATTATAAATTATTCAATATCATTAGTGAAAATAATATTGAGAATTTTAACTGCTTCGCTGGTTTTGATACAGATGATAATAATGTATCCGTAGAACAAATGTTTAATGAAAAGGTACTGTTTATTAAATATACAGATGCACAAGAAATTCATAAATTGGTAAATATCATCCAATTATATATGGATATACATCGAGATGATAAACTCAATTACCTAATTTTAAATAAATAAGGAGAATATATGGCAATTAGTATAACAAGTTCAAGAGTAAAAATTACTGATAATGTATATACATTTGCAGATATATATCAATATGCTGTTGATAATAATAAAACATCATATGTAAAAAATTTAGGTACATCATATGAATTAAAAAATGATCTGATAATTGAATCAGGTGCGGTGGAAGATTCAGAAGTACATGTAACAATTTTAGGTGATCTTATACAAGTATATAAAGGTGCGTATCTAAAATTAGGTATCAAACGTTCAAATGGCAGTACTTATGGATCATGTACACTTAAAGCACCAAACATAAAAATTGCGTATGGCTTCGGACATACCTCTATTAACTCATCAGGCGATTTATTTTTATATAATTCAACAATTGATGTTTTCGGTTTTTGGGGATTCTTTGAAGGAACCAATCATGTTGAAGTTATTGATTGTTTCGTCAATGGTTTTGGAAGGATTGCTGGAACGAACTCTATTTTAAAAAATATAATATTTAAACAGAGTCATGGTAAGTATGGAATCCTTAGCCCAAAAGGCGAATTAAGAACTATGCAAAATCTTAGTGTATTTGATTCGAAGGTTGATGGATCATTTAAATGTTCAGTTTATCATAACCCTGAGTTTGCAAATAATCTAACGATTATTGGTGGAATATACGATGGTTATAATAAATTAGCATATATTGAATCAAATGCGGGTGGAGATACTTTAAAGTTTATAGACTCTGAAATTAGGGGAAATTATGAATTTGAACGTGAATCAAACAACGTTGATGTTTTTATTCAATATACTTTTAACCCTATATGTCGTGCATCTGACGGTTCTAGATTAGCAGGTGTAAGAATTATCGCTAGGGATAAAAATGGAGATATTGCATTTGATGAAACAACTAATCAATATGGAAGCATTGACCAAAAAGTAACATATTATAAAAGTTTACGCAATGGCATCAACGAAACACTTGCACCATATACCATGACTATAACAAAAGATAATCTTAGTATGACAAGAAGTTTTCAAATGGATAAAGCATTAATTGATATACCTTTATTTATTTCTAACGATGTTAGCTCAGAGGGAAATTGTGATGACGCTGCAATCTTAGCAAGAATTACTGAGGCACAAGATGCAATATCTGCTAAATTGACAAATATTGATTCTGGTATACGACAAGTAATCGCAAATGTTGTTGATGAAGTTAATGAGAACCAAACACTTATTCAAGAAACTGGTTTTACAATTACAATCTAGAATATAATGTAAAAAGCAGCGAACAAATTAATATCAAAAATACTATTATGGAAATAAAATTAAAGGAAATTATATGAGCTATTCAGTAAAAAAAGCAGGAGTTGCTTTCAAAACAAAACTCGGAACAAACGCAGATTTAACAGGTCAAGCTGCTAACTTCAGCGCTTACTATATTAATGATGCTACAGGTGCTAAAACAGACATCGCTAACGCGTTTACAGAAGATGCAAATACTGCAGGTCTTTATATGGTTGAAACGACTATTGCGGCAAAAGGTGATTACACTATCGTAATCAATAATGCAACAATTGGTATGGGAAATCACGAAGCCCCAGTTGTTGTAGTTGATGCTACAATTGATGATGTTAAACTTGTTGTTGATGATCTTACTACTACTTTAGCAACAGTTGCTGCTGATGTTGATGGTCTTAATGGTGATACTCTTGTAACACTTAAAAATGATATTGCAGCGATTTCTGCACTAATTGATGATGGTGATACTTCTGGTACTGCTACAACAGTACTTGATTTTGTTACACAAATTAATGATGCGCTTAACTCTGGTTCAGGCCTTTCTGCACTAGAAGGGTATACTGATGATATTGAGAACATGCTTCTTGGTACAGAATTCTTAGCTGATGGTACAACTGCTAATCCATTCTATGATGCAACTAACCCAGGTGTTGCTAAAGAATCTAGCTTAGCTGCGGCTCTTGTTACTCTTCAAGGTAATATTAGTTCAGCGCAAACAGCAGTAACTGATGCAATCACTACATCTGAAGGTGTAATTACTGGAAAAACAGATGCTCTTCAAATTGTTGTTGATGCAAATAAGGCAACTTTAGAAGATGCCGGCTTCGGTCTTGCAGCACTTAAAGCATTAATCGATGGTGTTAATACAGCTGTTACTGATGGTGAAACAAACATTCTTAATGTTCTTAATGATGCTGCAAATGGTCTTGTTGCAATTAAAACTGAACTTGTTTCTCGTTTTGATTCTGTTGATGCTAAACTTTTAACTATTGAAGGTAAAGTTGACGCTGGTAGTTCTGCTACTTCATTTAAAGTATTCGCGTAAGCTAATACTTTTAGTACTATATTCTATTGGAATTTTTATTCCAATAGAATTTTCTTGTCGTGAAATTCATACAAAAATTCATGCAAAAATTCATGCAAAAATTCATGTAATAAATTTCATTTACAAGAAACAAATATTAAAGGAGATTATATGAGAACATCTGCGCTCAAAAATCGTAACTCACAATATCCTATATTTTCAACATCTTCGGAAGCTGAAGGATTAAGTCTTTATAAATTCGGCAATGATTTATCATTTACTGATATTAGTCCAGCATCTCCAACGATTTCAAATATTGGAAATGGTCACAAAAAAACATTAATTGATACACCTGATGAAGATTGTATCATTATGGGTAAATTCAATGAATATCCGGTAATCTTCAATGTTGGCCAACCAGAAGTAAAATTCATTCACTATCATGGCAAAACTGGAAAAACTATCTCTATTGAAAGAATGAAAGATGATGGTACAATCGTTGAAACTGGAACTTTAACTGAACTTGGAAACGGTTTTTATTATCATGTACCGTCAGATTTAGGTTTAAGTATTTATATGATAGATGGTGAAAGTCATCTAATGCAAGTACCTTATCTAGGAACTGTTGCTGGATCTTTATCTGGAAGTATTTTACTTCAAAAAGATAAATGGATGTTATGTGCTGTTCCAGTTGATGGTAAGATACATGAAGATTTTGTACAATATATTGAAAATAAATACTCAGTAGTTGGTTCAGATATATTTGAAGTGTTCAATGCTTATCCAGCAACTGATACACAATCATCGGAATTCTTATCATATATTCCAGGTGTAACATCACCTTTAACGAAACATAATTTTCCACTTAAAATGGTGGACTCAACAGATAATGATGAAATTATAGGTTTTTGGATTAAAACAAAAAATTATAGTGGTTCAGAACTAGTCTATGACTGGTCAATTGTATAGGAGGATTAGATGGCTTTAAATGTAACATTCACATGTAATGCAAATTCCATAGTTGATGAAAATGAAAATCCTATCGATTGTAATTATAAGGCATATTATGTTCGACAAGGTGTATGGAATAATACCAGAACCTCGGATCAACAACAATTTAACTTCAGCGCTGGTGATGCAGATTCTTTATCACAAACTGGTGAATTAAAAGCAAATGATGTTGTTATTATTTGTCTATGGCAAGATGAATTGGATGGTGGTTCCACATCAGATAACACATCTGGTTTAAAAACGCGGTTTACAACATTTAGTATTGTACATGATGGTACTTCAAATATATATGTTATTGATCCACAATTGATGCCTAAAATGGTACCAACTTGTGATTGGTCATTCGAACTTGACCCAGTGATTAATGAATCATATACTGCCACACCTTTATCTGATGATGAAGATTCTTGGATATATAATGAAAACACTTTTTATCATAGACGATTATATTACTCAACGTTAATCTTCGATCAAGTAGGATTAATAACTGATGAATATGATTTTGAAAGTTCAGGAACATTTGAATCATCAAATATTCACACATATGCATCAATAGCTGATTTTACTGCTAGACATAAAGCAACTAACGCTTACAGTTTATTTAACATATGTGATAAATCAGTTAAATCTCATTATCATGTACCATTACCTGATATAGTATTTAGTCCAGACGGAATATTAAGTAAATTTTATCACGGTGATGATATTGATGTATTTTTCCATGCTTATGGAGGATACGATGAAGATTCAAGAGTAACTGGTATCGATACTAAACTCAATTTTAAATTGAAGAATGGCACAATTGATTCGACAGATCATTCAAGCACTGCTAATGCATCTGATGTAACAATTACTCATAACATCACAGCTCTTAATAAAATTGAAGGTGAAATGTTAGTTCATTGGAATGATGGATGGAATGATTTATCATTTACAATTAAAGAATCACATGAAGTAACCAATACATTACCTATAACTGAATTATCAAAAACTCAGCTGACTCCTAGAATTCAAAGATTTAATCATTTAACAACCGATGTTGATGGTTCAATCACAGATGCAAATTATAAAACATATTTGCTTATGCCTTTTGGAGCAGGATGGACTTTAGTTCAAGAAGATAATCATAACGGTATATCATTAACAGATGCTTTAGAAATTGAATTTGCACAAAATGGTCATTATAAGACGGTATTAGAAGTTCGAGATAATGCTAATGATTTAGTATATCAGCCGAATGGTATCGCAAACGACGAAATTGAATTCGATATTGAATTAACAGAGTGTTCTGATGAAAGTTATGAACAAGCTAAATTAGAGGAAATATATTTTATTTTCCCTGATGTAAATAAGGAGCTATAATGAAGGGTTTACTCATTAAAAATGTAGAAGATAAAGTAACTTTATCTGCGTTAAATTATTATGGTGCTGATTTTAAATTAGATGTTTTTAATCAGGACACTGGCGATTATGTTTATCAGAATCTCCAGATGCAAGAAAGTTCAGAGCCTATAACTGCGCTACAAACAACGATCGATGAAGCAAGAGATTTAGGTATGCAAAGTATTAAAGTGTTGGATACTACAGGTTATAATGTGAATGATCGTATATTATTATCAACAGGAGATACATATAGAGTTGTATCTGTTGATAGTACAGGCAACGAAATAGGTATTCATAAAGGTTTAAAAACAGCAGTTGATTTAAATACAACTGTTGATCGTTCAGGAGCGCTAGGATTATATTTTTATAATTTAACTATGCCTGATGAAGGTACTTTTATGATCAAGGCAAAAGATTCGGCATTTGGTCTTCAGAGAACAGATGCTATTAAAGTTGTGAGTCCGAAAGCACAGGCTACGAACTTTCAAGTACTAGTATAGGAGTATTAAATGCAAGTAACTAAAAAAGCAAATACTGATTTTTATTTAAAAATTGGTTCAACAAGTAACATGTACAATATTCCAACTGCTCAATTCAAAGGAATGGTTATAAATGAAGCTGATGGTACATCGTCTATAATTTCTAACACATTCTCAGAGATTATGCTAACTGTTGATGGGAATACTTCAACACTATCTGGCGATATCCCACAGGGTTCGAAGTTTGTTCCTGTATCTGATGGGACGCAATTTCAAGATGGTGATGTAATTAATATTGATTCTGCATATTATTATGTTGAATCAATTGTTGGAAATGTTTTAACAACAAAAGAAGAGTCTGCTGGTCATACATCAGGTAATACTGTAACACAAGTTGGAAACACTGGAATATATAAAGTTCTAATGAACTTACCAACTGGTTTATATACTGCTATGATTTCTAATAAAGCAATCAATATGCAGAATACACCAATCGCAATTGAAGTTGTTGATTATTCAACCCAAGATATTATAGATAAGTCTAAACAAAAGTCATTTATTTAATAGGAGAGAGATATGAGTTTCTGGTTAAAAAACGTCCCACAAAATCTTAAAGTCATATCAGATTCTCCTGACTTTACTTTATATTATATGATTGCTGGGACATCAGAATTTATAGAAATTACAGAGCCTAAGATATTTTTAGGAGATTCTCTATATACTATAGAAAAGACATTTTCTGAAGTTGGAACATATTTGATTAAACTCAAACATAATGCAACATCAGAAGTTAAATACAATGAACTCAAAGTTATAACACAAGAAGAATTTATGAAAGTCAATACTGATTATTCTGTTAAATATTCAGGTGCATATTTAAACTTTGGAAACTAAAAACAATAAAAGGTTATAAATGGAATATGATTACTTATCTTGGCACTTCGCCTTGTATGTTGGTCGATGGTTATTGTCAGCGTTTGTTATGATGGTACCCCTGTACTTGATTAAAACCTTCACAAAAATTAAAAACGAATACTTACATTTAGTTATGGTGCAAGTTGTTGGTGCATTTATATTTTATCACTTAGATGCTTATATTTTTAAAGGAGGTTGATATGTTTAGTATTAATTATAAATACGCATATTTATATATGTACGATTGTTTAAAAAATCAGATAAATACAGTCATAAATACAGTCAAAAATACAGTCATAAATACAATCAAAGATTATATTATTTTATCTAAAAATAAAAATAAAAAATCTGACGATGCGTTCAAAGTATCCGATGAACACGAAACAAACGTAATATAGTACTGTAAAAAATAACGGCAGTAACAAATAATTAAGTAGAAATCACATCTACGAACTCTGTTAAATCTGCAGATCTAACAAACAAAGGACTCAAATGAATTTTAATATCATTCACGAAAGTGCTTACATTCCTCAAGTAGAGTTACTAGAAGAGTCGACGTTTGGTGGAGAACAAAAAATTAAGTTCAAAGCTAAACTACAGGAACAAGGTGTTACCAATAATAACGGTAGATCTTATTCTGATGAGGTTCTCAGAACAATTGTTGCTCAACTTGGACCTAAAGCTTCTGAAAGAAAACTATTAGGTGAAATGGATCATCCGTCTCCTCAAGGAGACACTGCAGCTAAAATGAAAAGATCAAGCACCATCTCTCTTCAAGATTCTTGTGTATTATATACAAAACTTGAATATGATGGTAAGTTTATCACAGCCGAATGTGAAACATTAACTAATGATAAAGGAATTAATTTCTTCCGTTTATTAAAAGATAAAGTTACAATAGGTTTTTCATTAAGAGCATTTGGAGCAAGTACTAAATCACCAACTGGTGTTACAATGGTTAGCCCTGTAGGATTAAAAGCATTAACATTTGATGTTGTTTCTAATCCGTCACACTCCTCAGCAGTAATCTATGAATTCATTAATGAAAGCACAGACCCTTTAGCTCTTGTAAAAGAACTAAAAGAACACAAATCTCAAATCACAGAAATCATTATGGAATCTGAAGGCGCAGGTTATGCACAATTCAATCTAGATGGTGAACAGGTTAGAGCTTGTACATTAGATGGTTCATGTATTCAAGGAACAATTGAAGAGTCAATTGATTACTTAATAGATTTATCATTAACTAAAAACACAATTAAAACTTTTTCTTTTAAAATATAATTATTTTAAAAGAATTCAAAAAATAAGTTTTGAACTAGCAAAAAAAACTTGCTGGTAACAAATACTTAATAAAAACATACCCCAAGGAAAAATTTATGAATGAAAATATTATTTTAGAAAACTTCAACGCATACATCACAGAAAACAGTGAGCTATTCGAAGAAGCTACAAGTGCAATGTCAATCGTAACTGATCAAGTTACTTATGATTCTTATGCAAACAAACTTTTAGAAGGTCTTGAAGAGTCTGATTCTCGTAGAATCAAGTCTATGTTCGATCGTCAACGTGAGTCTCTATTAGAAGAGTCTGCTAGTCTTTTAGGTTCTCCTGATGCTATTACTTATGCTGTTACATCATTCCCGATGTTAGTTGATATTTACTCTGATCCTCTTTTAAGTAAAGTTATCTCTGTATTCCCATCAAATGTTCCAACTATGACTATTCCACGTCTTAAATGGATCTCTAAAGTTATCGATCACAAAGGTAATGTTTCTGAGTATGAATTTCCAACTGCTACTAAATCAATCCGTACTGGACATGAAGTAATTACAGTTGCACAATCTGGTAATGCATTTACTGAGCTTTTTGCTGGTACAGGTACTACTAACTTTAGTCAATTCCGTCTTAATAAACGTAACTTCAAAGTTGTTTCTGTTGTTGTTAATGGTGACTTTAATGGTAATGGTGCAGAAGATGCAGTTGTTCCTTTAATCGCTGTTGCTGATGCACGTGGTAACTTTGCTGCTGAAGATATTATTGTTAAAAATACTGCTGGTGATGCAGTTGTTGCAACTTTTAAAATCCAAGGTCAAATTAACTTTGAATCTGGTGATATTACATGGTCAGCTATCTCTATGAGTGGTGTTGCTGCTGCTTCAGTTAGTATTGATGCTAAGCTTCGTATTATGGGTGTTGGTAATGGTCTTGCTGTAACTAAAGCTCGTCCAAAACAAGATGTACTTGATATCAACTGTGATATTGAAGATTCTTTTGAAATTGAAAATATTGAAGAAGTTATCCAAGATTGGAAATCTCTTTACAACTTAGATATCATTGCACAACTTAAAGGTTATGTTAAAGATCAAATCAAACTTAACAGAGATTTCGAAATCGCTGATTTACTTGAGTCTAATATTCCAGCTGCTAAGGCATATGGTCACTATCGTAAAATTAACCTTGCTACTGTTGGTGGTATTGTTGATCAAAATGGTACTAAACCTGCAAGCGTACAAGATATCTTCAAAAATATCATTCCTGTACTTATTGCTCTTCAAGAGAAAATTCGTAAATCAACTCGTTTTGAAATCAAATATCTAGTAACTGGTATTGATTCTGCTGCAGTTCTTAAATCTATGCAAAACTTCGCTGTTAAATTTGACGGTTATGAAGGTGAAACTGGATTTAGTGGTGAAATGGGTTCATTCTCAAAACTAGAAGTTATTACTTCTCACGCTGTTGGTGATGCTTACATTCACCTTATTCCGAAATCAGAGTCTTTAGCTCAGAGTTCAATCGTTGAAATCTCTCACAAACCACTTTATGTGATTACTGAGACAACTGATAGTGTAAAACGTTCTTTCATTAAATCTCGTAACTGGATTGGTATTGTTAGAAATGAAGCTATTGGTACAATAGAACTTGAAGGTTATGAAACTGCTTTAGGTCTAAACTAATAAACTATCTTTAAAGATAGTTTATCGTACTATAGAAATAATAATTATATGAGTCTTCGGACTCATATTTTTTTTCGGCTTTTTTAAACTGTATCGGAATAGTTTATGGTCAAAAATAATCGCAAAAGGACCAGTATGCAAATTACACAAATTATACAATTAATTAGAAGTTATACATCAAGTATAGACACAAGAGACACCGTTTTAAAAATACGAAAAATCAATATTAAAAACATATCTGATAAACTATTAAATGATATTCATATATCAACACCGGCAGAATATTCAGATAAAGCAAGGATCTATTTATATATTCTTCAAAAATATGAAAGCAAAGTTATACATAAATGTAACAATGTTGAATGTCAAAACAATGTTAAGTTTGATAATGATAAAAATATCTTTAGAATGTTCTGTTCTGTCAGATGTCGAAACAAAGATTCTAAAATTAGACGTCAGATCTCAAATACTTGGGATGATAATAAAATTAAACAAAAAGTTAAAAAAACAAAAGAAACAAATATAATAAAATATGGTGTTGACAATCCAATGAAGAATAACGAAATTAGAAAAAAGGTTAGAGCGACAAATATGTCAAAATATGGAGCCTGTTCATCAACATATAAACATTTTAAAAATATAGATAAATATAATAAAGAGTACATAATTAAACATTTTTTAAAAAATGATATTTTAGACATAAATGGGTTGATCAGTTTTTTTAATATATCACGTTCAAATATTAATAAACGAATGGCATATTTTGGGATATCATATAAAAAGAGGTTGGTTTCATCATATGAACAAGAGATTGCAGAATACATTCTATCACTTGGAATCGATATTATCCAAAGTGATAGAACTTTAATTAAACCTTTAGAAATTGATATATTAATTCCAGAACATAAAATCGCAATTGAATTTAATGGTTTGTATTGGCATTCATTTGGAACAAATAACGTCAATCAGAACCAAGGTGATAAATATTATCAAAGTAAGCGACATTTAATTAAAACGGAAGAGTGTTTGAAACATGGTTATCAATTATTTCATATATTTGAAAATGAATGGATAGAAAATAAGATATTATGGAAAAGTATTCTAAAAAACGCTTTTGGATTATCAAAGAAAATACATGCTAGAAAATGTCAAACTAAAGTGGTCTCTATTTCTGAAGCAAGAGATTTTTTAAAAATGAATCATTTACAAGGATATATAAATGCTGCGACAAAAATAGGTTTATATTATAATGATGAATTAGTAAGCATAATGACATTTGGAAAACCGAGAATGGATAAAGATGCAGATGTTGAACTATATAGAATGTGTTCAAAACTTAATACTGTTGTAGTAGGTGGAGCAAGCAAAATGTTAAAATATTATGATAATAATTATTCATACAATTTAATGGTTTCGTATGCAAATCGTAGATGGAGCAAAGGAAATTTATATAATACTATAGGTTTTGAATTTATTAATATCTCGCCTCCAAATATGTTTTATATTAAAGATCGCGTTGAATCAAGACTCAAATATCAAAAACATAAAATAGAAAAATTAGGTTTGATATTTGATCAATCTAAAACTGCTACACAAAATATGTTAATTAACGGTTATCGAGTTATTTATGATTCTGGTAATTATAAATATTTTAAAACAATGTAGATTAAAGATCGTTTCAAAAACGATCTTTAAAGATAGAAAAATATTTTGAATCTCTTACAGTGACTATTATGCAACACTATAAGGCGAATTATAAAACGATCTTTAAAGATCGTTTATTTTCTATCTTTAAAGATCGTTATGAGTTACTATAGAAATAATAACTATAGTATTGATTAGGTTATAACAAATAATTAATAAAACTATACAACAATTTACAATTTAAAAGGAATATATATGTTAGACGATATTGTAGCACCGAAAACCGGTAGCTCAAATGCAATTGCAGCATTGGCTTTATTAGCAGGCACACGAGAGGTTGAAGTTGATTTACCAATTCTTCAGACAAAAGCAACAGTTACACCAGTAACAGGTGCAGAAGATTTAGTTCAAAAAACTATGCGAACATCAGGTTCAAAGTTCATCAAAGCATTCAATGAACTATTATATAACCATACATCATTTGATTCTTTACAATTTTCATCAGCTGATGATTTTATTAATCATTTAACACCACCTGATAAAGCTTTACTTGTGTACGCATTACTTGATTCAACGTTTACTAAATTACCAGAAAAAGTAATTACATGTCCAAGCTGTGGAACAAAAAATACATATGAATTACCACCGTCTGAATTAGTACATGAAGATACTATTGGAAAGGGTTGGGATGAATCTGCTGATTTTGATAAGTATGAAATTGAATCCGTTATTATTGATGGATTTAAAGTGGTATATAAGATGCCAACTGAAGCAGATAGAATGCAAATTCTATTAGAAAAAGAAACTTCTGAAATGCGTGATTCAGTTGAAAACAACAATGATATTTTAAACACTCTTGAAATGTTTTGTGTTTATATCAAACGTTTAGAGATTCAAACAGGTAATGAACTTTTGGTCCTTGAGAATAAAATTAAAGATATTATTCCAACTATAAAAGGGATGCCTCTTGAATTACAATCAAAATTATTAGAAGATACAACAGTTAAACCATTGGTTGATTATTCTCCTAATTTTTATTTAAATATCCAATGTGATAATATTCACTGTGAATCACCTGTATTCAAATGGGAAAATGTGAACCCTGAACAAGACTTCTTTCGTAAAGCGTTATCTGTTTACAACTGATGAGGATCATCACTCAATTTATGAGTATGAGTTAGTTCGATTTCAGTCAGCGGTGGCTTATGATGGACTAACATTATCCTTTTCTGAATATTTTTCATTACCAATATATATGCGCGAAGCAATGCTAGATTCTCAAAAGAAGATAGCTCAGCAGAAAAATTCGCGCATGAAAGATATGATGTAAATATGATGTAATATTCAAAATTGTATTTGAGATAACAACATGTAGAAGAACCAAAACCAAGGAGGAATAATGTTTTTAGATATATCCGTAAAAGATATGATTGATGTAAAAAATCAAAGAGTATCATATAATGAAGTAATATTGACACGTCGAGATGTGATAGATATTCAAAGATTGATGCAATATTTTTATTCTCATCATATACACTTTGAAGAATCTTTGAGACTAGATTCATTATTAATCCAAGAACAAAATGAAATCGGTGTAATATTTTTTGAATATTATGGATTCACTGTAGAAGTAGAAGGTCGCATATATTTAAAGAAATCTAAATTTATTGAGATTTTTTCTGATTCTGAAATTATGATGAGTTATATAACTCGTTCGATGAATCTTGCACCCACTGATGTTAAAGATGCTTTAGTATTAGAAATTTTTAGTACTGAACAATTAAACGATTTTGTATTAAACTGGTTTAGTACAAAATATAGAAACTTTAGATCAATTAAAAAACATGTGGAAGCAACAGATAATCTTTTTGATATTAATATTAATAAAGGTTATTTTTCTAAAGTTACTAATCAGACAGAATTTTTATCTGATATGTTTGATAGATTTGTAAGGACACCTCGAGGAGCTATACCATTTTCAAATGATTTCGGCTCATCAATAAAAGAATCTTTGCAGACAAAAGCAACATTCTTTTCTAAGAAAATTATATTAGAAGAGATTACAGATTTTGTTGTATCATTATCAAATATATATAGTGATAATTTTAGTTTAGTTGGGATAGATTATAAAGAAGAAGTTGGAATAGCTGTAAAGATTATTATTAAAATTACTTTACAAGCAAATGATGAAGACCCAATAACGTTTGTGTTAAAATAGGAGATATGATGGTAGCAGATACACTACATCAGGATATGTACGTTTATGATGTATATGCTGAATATTTAAATAAGATTGAACACTATGCATTAAACTCAACAATTAATGCATTAAGTGTTAGATATTATAAACAAAATATACCTTTAACTAAAGGTATACATGATGAGCTAGATGTTATATCAACTGCGTGGTATAATCGAGCATATGATATTTTCGATTTTTCACCAGTGCTTGAGATGCAACCATTAACTTATCAAAATATGAATGATGAATCAACTCAAGGTGTTATTCGAAAGACTAATGGGGTATTAACTCTATTAGCAGTTGTTGAACCATTGCCTGGTGATATATTAAATTTTTATCAACATGGTAGCACTAATGAATATTTTGAAGTTCAAGAAGTAAATTTTGTGCATTCAGTTAAAGATCTCAATATATATCAAATAACATTTGAAACAGCAAACTGGTCTCGTAGTTCAGTAGAACAGCTCAATATAGTAGAACACTACTACTATATGAAAGAGTTTAGAAAGTTCTATAGCTCTGAGTTATATGAAGATTACGCTATGTTATTAGAAGATAGAAATACAATATTAGAAGATATTAATAAATCATATGATTGTATTAAATGTCGATACATTGATTATGAATTAGAATTAACTGATCCTAAAATAGCGAAGCTGAATGAGACACTTATTTATCTAAACACTATAGTAAAATTACCTATTAAGATAATTATGAATTACCCATTAGATGTAAAAACATTTGTGCCTTTAAATGCTATGACTGAGCAGGATACATATATGCCTATAGAAGGATATGTTGCGCCACCATATGATCCAAGTGTTCCTTATGATCAATATGCTGGACAAGTTCAATCGAATATTATGAAAAAAGTTTTTGATTTACAAAACACGTATTTAAAATTTGTAAATTATATACCACCTGTGGATGGTCATCCACATACAACAAAAGAAAAAGTATTTGATGAAGATGCTACACAAATTATTAGAGATTTGGATGGTAACGTAATTAATACATAAAAGGAGAATAGATGGCAGGTTCTGTTAAAGTATCAGTATCGAATCAATTAGATGCACCAGACGTAAAAGTTTTAAAAGGTGCCCTCAAAGAGTATGCAGATATTATAGTTTCTAGCCCAATGTTCAATCATAACAATAATACTGAAGACATAAAAAGTCTATTATATACATTTTTAGAAGATTTATATATTAAAGAACCTGAAGAGGTAATCAACTTTGTAAATCAAAAACCTAGTAAAAAGTTAATTAATAATTTATTTGATCAGTTTGGTATTTCTAGAAGAATAAGTAAAGCGTTTCCAGATATGTTAAAAACAAAAACTGCATACTTACTTGCTCAATTATTTGAAACAAAAGGATCAAATAAATCATTTGCATTCTTTAATGATATAATTAGTGAATTTTATCATAACTTAAATTTTTATAATGTTCGAATAGAGCAGCGACAATTTATATCTAAATACAATTCCCCAACAACTATTAAAATATATTATTTAGATATAGATGGAGACACATCCAATAAATATCCAGAAGGTATTGATACATCAAATTTAAAAGATGGTGATATTGGTTATAAAATATTCCCTAAAATATTTGAGACTGAAAATAGAGTTGAATTTTTAGTAAGATTATTCGAGCCTGCTGATCAACCTATTAGATTACAACTGGACTATTCAAAAGAAATAACTATTAATAAAGGTGAATCAGAATATTTAATATCTGAAAAGAAATATGATATTCTCAGTACAAATGTTGATAGAAAACTAACATACGCTGAGATTAATGAATACTTGGATGTTAATAATGCGATCATTGAATCTATGTATTATGTTGATTCTGATCAAATTCCTTTAGCATCTTATGGTTTAAGTAATGCAGAATTTAAAACATTTATTGATCAAGAATTTATAAATACTAGTACAGGTGTGCCTAAAAGAACTTTTAGACTAACTCCAGTGCATGATAACAAAACAGATACTATTAATTATAGAATGGATTTTCCAGATTCTATAACTGATGATGTAAGAATCGTTTTAAACAATTTAGAATATTTTATTTCTAAAGAAACAGACGGTGAACCAACTACAACTGTTTCTTTAGAAATTAGAAACTATAATCTTACGCAGCGTTCAGAATATGAATTACGTTATATGTTAGAGCCAGTTTTAATAAATGATCCTTTAGCAATAATGGACGAAATTGATGCTAGTGATTTAAGAACTTCTAAATATTTAATGAGACGATTCGATTTCTTTGATACAGATATCAGAAACCAGGGACCAAAAAACGTGTTCCCAATTGCTACTAATGTTTTATATATTCAATTCGGGACATCTGAAACAATGGATAATATGGAATATTTACCAGACCTGGTTCGAATGTTTGCAATGACTAAAACTCAAAACGATATATTCACTTTTAGTATTGATGGAGTAGTTGTTAAACTAACAATGTCTGACTATATGAATATGTTAATGTTTGTAAAATTAAAAGAATTAGAAGTAAAAACACCTGGTTGGAGATTTGAAGGTGCAACAACAATGAATTATAATTCATTGTTGTTCCCAGAGTCACAATTAGATGAAATATATAAACTGATATTATATTATAAAGATATGAAACATGATCATAAAGTGTTTTTAGAATTTAAGAAACGTTTAAATATATTATTAGGTTCAGCTAATCAATTACAAGAAACTAAAATATTTAATATTGCACAATTCCATGAGTACTTAGCAGGTAACATACCTTTAACATTTGATGAATTTTTTGAGAAATTGGACGAGTTTTATCCGAACGCTCCAACAGGTTCTATTAATTTACAAGAAGATAACTATTTAGTAATTGCTGGTAAGGATCAGAATCTAATCATGAAAGAAAAGATCAAAGTATTTTATGATTCATATAAACCATCTACACCTAAAGAATTATTTAATATTATTGCTTTAAATGATGATGAATATGTTGAATTAAATAATGGTTTATATGATATGTTAAAATTACATTTTATTGATAGATTTCCAAGAATAGTTGATAAAATTGAAAATATAACTGAGCCTGCAAAATTTGTAGAATTATTTTTAGAAAATTATAAACGGATGCTAGTTGAAGTTGTTAAGATGGATAACTTCATTACATATTTTGTTAATGATACCTTTAAAAGATTTCTATTGGCTAGTACATTTAAAGATGAATTTTTTAATCCAGTTGTTGATTTATTTCAAAAGTATTTTTTCAAAGCAGAGTTAAGTTATCAAAATACTGATGCAACGATTCAGATTATTCGAGATAAGATGCAACAAGTAACCGCGGGTGATGATGTATCATTCGAGATGAGCACTTCCGGTATATTTGCAGAAATAACCATTAAAGATGATCAAAAAATGGACATTAAATTTGATGTTGATAGTACTGTTCAGGTAACTGATAATTTTAATATTCAAATAATAAATGATAATACTGTAACAGAGTTTACAGAAACAAATGATGCCTATTATGGCACGAAACCATAGGAGAATACAATGATAAAAACAATTGCACATGTTGATGAAAAAACAGTTTGTGATGAAGCTCAAACTGTACAATTAGGCGAGGGAGGATTATCCCCTGCTGATATTGGAAAACATTATGCTAAACCTGTAAGAGGTTATGCTGTAATTACAGATAATGAAACAGGTGAAGTATTAGAAACTCCAAACCTTGTATTATTATCAGGTAGAGAATTTCTAGCTCAAAAATTAGCAGACACTGCTGGTCAATCTTTATTACCATCAAGCACTGATGATTTAACTAAATATAAGATTAGATATTTTGGAGTCGGAACAGGTGGAGCTGATACAGCTGAGCAACCAAATAAAGTTGGACCATTTGATAATGATTTAGATTTAAGACTTCCTGGAAAATTTGCTGATGATAGTTCTGATACGGATACATCACCTGATTATAACCAAAGATTTCAATATATTCATGATGGTAAATATAAAAAGATTCAATCAGACACTGGTGGTTCAATTGAGATTATAAAAGAAGATCATGATATTGTTATCAATGGTCAGACAATTACGGTTCAAGCATATACAACTGTAAAATATACAATGATTGTTCGTAAAGATGAATTGTATAAAGAAGTTGATGAAGAAGGTCCATTCGCATTCAATGAAGCAGCATTATATGCTGTTGAGTATGAAGATATTATTTCAGATGGTATCGAATATTCTGTACCTAAAGGTTCAGCTGGTACTGCTGTATCAAGATACACTGCAAATTCTAGAATGTTTGCAAGATTCACAACTCTAACTAAATGGTTAGAAATAAATGATTCACTCAGAATCGAATGGTATATTCTAGTATAAGAAGCTAAGGCTTCTTATCTTGTGGTTGAATTCATATAGAAATTTAACATACAGAGAACAAATAATTAGAAAAAGATTTTAATGGAATCTAAAAATTTTATTATGGAAAAAACAAAAAGGAACTTAAATGTACACTCCAATTATTCCAAGTGTAACTACATCAGTAATTGATCGTAGTTCAATTGAGATTCAATTAAATGGATCAAGAACAATTCTATTACCAATATTTTCAAAATACGGTAGAGAAAGATTCGTTAGACACGAATCAGTAGACGAGTTTAGATATAATCTTGGTCGTCAAGATATTAAAAAATATGGTAATGCTTATCTTTATGGTGAAGCAGCTGCAAGAACTGATAATGTTTTAACTTATAGACTATTACCAGATGATGCAACTTATGCAAATAATGTTATGCGTAATGTAGGAACTACTGATGAACCAGTAGTAGATTTTAAAACATATGCTGGAATTTATTCTAAAGCTGATATGACTTATCTCGGAGCACAATCAATTGTTGATGATAATATTGTTTTATCTGCACTTGCATCTGCACGTGGTGAAGGATATAATTCAATCTTTGTAACATTTACTCCAGCATCAGCTCATGAGAAAATGGATTCAGATATCAATGGCGAGACAAATTATAAATTTAACTTTGTTCAAGCAGAAGTATTTGAAGAAACAAACACTGGTATTAAATCGCTTGGTGACCCAGTAGTATTCTCATTAATTGAAGTTGATGAAAAAACAAATGAACCAATCACTGATAAAATTTCTGGTCAAGATTTATTTGTAAATAGTATTTTCAAAGATGCTAATGATTTTGCAACTATTAATATTAACCCTACTATTACAGAAGAGCTTGCAAAATATGCAACTATTGATGATTTAGTATATGAAAGATTAATTGTTAAAGACGAAATAGTTGATGATAAATTTTATGAAATTAAAGTTGAAACATATGATCGTATTATTGTTGATGCTAATGGTGTTAAACAAAGAGTTCCTGCTCAAAGATTATCTGCAATTATTACAACTGATCGCCCATCTGCAGATATGACAGGTGTTCTCAACTATGATGGTTCTGATGCTGATGATCTTCCAGATTTAGCTAAACGTATCGTTGTTAACTCAAGTGTAATTACTTTTGTTGATGCTGCTTTTGATGCTGCACATCCAAATACTTATAAAGTTGATGGTGAAGAAGCGTTCTATGAAATCTCATATGATCCTGAACTTATTGTTGATGGTGTAACAGGTAATATTAAACTTGCAGAAGTACAAGTACTTCGTCAAAAAATTTACCAACAACTTATGGATTATTCTATGAAATTATATAGTGGGTCTGATGGTATGAATATGCACATCAATAACACATTTAATCTTATGGGGACATCTGAACCAGGTAAACAAAATGGTAAAGAATTGTTACTAGATTTTTACAACAATACTGAGTCTCTCAGAGAAGTATTATATCCTAAATATGATTTTGATTATATCCCTGATTGGACAGGTAATGCCCAAGTACAAGTATCTATTATTGACTTAGCTGATGATATTGGTTTAACTATGCCAATTCTTAGTTTACCACTTGAATACAACCCTACAATAGTAACTAAAGATTTAACTGATAAAGATTTAAAAACTCGTAAAGAGAAATTATTCCAATCAAGTTATAACTCTGCAATGTATTCTGGACAAATGAATAAGACTCATAGAACTGCTAATAATTTAAGATTATATATGCCGTTATCATACTATGCTATGGTAGCACACCTTAGAATTGATAATCAAATTTCAATTACTGAACCAGTTGCTAATATGTTAAAAGGTACTCTAGCTAGTACAGAACTTAATTTAACTTATGCACCTACATCGTTAGAGATTGAGAAACTTCGTAACCAACAAGTTAATACGGTTATTGTTGAACCAGATGGTACTTATATCATTGATCAATTAACAATGTATAAGAAAGCTTCTAAACTTAGTCGCATAAATGTTGTAAAAGTTTTACACCGTATTCGTAAAAATCTTCCAAAACTATTGAAAGATCTATTACAAACGAAAGCAGTTGGATCAGTTATTGATACAGCAGTTACTCGTACAGAAACAGAGTTAGCGAAATGGGTAATCACACCAGAAAATGAAATTGATGGTATTTTCCAAAGCGCAGATGTTAAAGCAACGTTTAATGAGGAAACTTATAAACTACGTTTAACAATTACGGTTAATCCGGTTGGAACATTAGAATCAATTGATATTCCAATTATTGTTGTATAAGGAGAACTAAATGGCATTTATGGATAAAATAAGTTTAAAAAATAAAGGGGTAGGGACGGGAGTCGATGCCTCTAGATATGTAGGCGGATCTTCAAGAATTGAAGGTGATCACCCGTTCGTAAAAGGTTACTTCTATGTATTCTTTGGTGTACCGTCTACAATTTTTAGTGACGTTAATTCAAATATCACTAGAACACAAGCTAAAGATTTTCTTTTAGTTTCAGCGGAGTCTTATACTCCACCAGGTGATCGTCAGATCAATTTACAAGATGTACAAGGTCAAGGTGGTGTTGATGCATCATTTATCACTGGTCAAACAATCTCTAGAGAATTTAGTATTCAATACAAAGATTATTGGGGAGCTCCTATTTTTAGAGTTCATCGTCAGTGGACAAACTATATCAATCCATTCTTAGGTGGATCTACTATGGCTGATAAATTCTCAGCTTCTGAATACAAAGGTGCTTGTATGGTTATCCAAACAAAACCAGTTGTACGACAAGTAGGTGATGCTAATAGAGAATGGAGTCCTGATGATATTATCAAAATCGATTACTTTGATGGTGTTCAACCAACAACTGACCTCAAGTCAGCATATGATGCGAACATTACAGATAACTCTTTTGTTAAACCAACAGTTCAATATAAATTTGACGGTTTCCCTCTTGATGAGACTAACCAACAAGTAATGGATAAAGCAGTTGTTATTCTTAACGGAGCAAATACATTTAAAAATGTTGAAACGTTATATGACAATTTCGCAACATCTACAACATCAATTCCAGTATAAATGGAAAAATAAATATCTAAGAGCAATTGCTCTTAGATATTCTTGTTCGCAAAATCAAAAATCAATAAAATCATACTATTTCTATGTTAACTCAAAACGATCTTTATCGATAAAGATAGTTAGTATAGAAATAGTCAAATTATTATACAGAGAACAAATATTCAAGGAGATTATTATGGCAACAGGAAAAGTAGTAGATCATGAAACTATCACAAGCGATTCAGAATTTAATATTATCAACTATGGTTTTAATTTAAATAAACAATTAAATTATATATCTGATAAAATTAAAGCTGCAGAGATTAAAATAACTTCATTAAAAACTAAAGAAAAAATTATAGATGATATGATTGTTCGAAGTAATGAATCAGTTGAACATTATACAGCTGAGAAGAATTTTAAATTAGCAGGAATCCATTCCTCACACATTTTAACACAATTTGAAACATTAGCTCAAGTACAAGAGATGTTAATCAAATATGAAGATATGATACAAAAATATATTAAGATGACAATTGATATAGAAAATCATAAAATCAATGCACACGTTAAATTAACGAATGCTAAGAAAGAAGATAATAAAAATGAAGATTCATATGAAAAACTTATGGGTCAAATGCATGAACTAATAAATACACAGACACAGTCCCCAGGAAGTAGTCCTGTATTGTTAGATTCTGTTAAAGAACAATTAAAATTAGAAGGGTATTAAATGAAAATTACAAAATCAGAATCAGAAGAACTGTTTAACGACCTATACGTTAAAATGAGTAATAAGATAGAAGAATCAACAGAAACTATCTTCAGCGATGTTTCTATCGCTGAACAAGTACAAACACATTATAGCGAGTTTATGGAGTCACAATACTCTAAGTTATTCTTTCAAGAATCATCAACATATGAAAAGAATAAAGTTATTAAATCATTTATTGAAAATGAAGTGCTTAGTGATATTTATACTAGCACCTATGATCATTTAATATTTGAATCAACAGATAATGAATTATCTTTTTCTCAGCAAATTATTCTAGAGAACACACAAGAGCAATTTGGTGTAAGATATAAAGGTGATAATGCTAATAATGATAATAATGTTGATATTATTGAGGAATTCAGCTTAGCTGGAATTGGTGCAACATTGGGTGTTGGCGCAATGTTTGGAGCTTTACCTGCAACAGCATTCGCTGGTATAACTTTTCTTGGAATGAATTTATTATTTCCAAGTAGATACGCAAGAGCATCTGATATGTTCTTTGAAAAATCGTTAGGATTATTAGGTACAGCAGTGTTTGGAACCAAATCACTATTATCGATGGGTAATACATCATTGGCTGCAAGTAATAACAATATTTTAAATTTTGATAACATTGACGTTAATCCAGATGTTAGAAAACTATTTAATACATTAGCTAGATCAAATAATAAGAAAGCACCAATTGATGGCATCAATACAATCGTTGCTAATTGTTTAGAAAATAATAATGCGTTAGAAGCTGGTGATATAGATCCTTCACAGGCAGGTTATTTTAGAGGTCAATATTCTCCTAAAAATAATTCAGTATTTACAGTATTCGTTGAATCATTATTCAAAAAATCAGCATCTAAATCAGATGAGGAATTTGGAACATTAATTAAATATCGTAGATGTTTATCTGAGAAATTAGTAGATATGTACAAATTTTTAATGATTGCAAATATCAGTCAATCAAAAGAATATAAAAAAATCATTAGAGTTATGAAAAAAGGGTTTCATACGAATCCTGAACAACTATTAACATTTATACATACTGATACTGAGTCAGATCAAATCAATAAAGAAAATATTATAACGTTAATGAAGTTTAGATTATTTTTGGATGAAATGGCAGCTGATCTTAAAAAAGGCACATTTGATGTTGATAGAGAAGCAAGTATATATCTTACTCAACGATTATCACAAGTAGATAATGAGATAGAAGATTATTTATCTAAAAATCAGAAACGAATCGAAACAGCATTTGAATCACATGATGACTTCAGACGAAAAGATTTTAAACATAACAAAATTCCAGATAGAAATCTTAAAAGAAATTTATTCGGGACATCTGATAAAGTAAATTAAATGAAAGTCTTTAAATCGATCATTATACAAAATGATCAGGACTGTGCAATTATTAAACATCATATTCAAGAATTAGATATGATGTTTGAATGCAAATTTAATGAATGCATAATTGATTTTTACGATCAATATTTATATTCAATCATTAAAGAATTTATGACACGTACAAAAATTAAATCAAAAATTTATAAAGGAAGAACACATGACACAAACATCAATGGTTCGAAGATCTAGAGAAGCTAAAAAGAATGCAGCTGTTGCAGTTATCGCGATGAAATTAGCAAAAGATGCAGATGATATTCAACAAAAGAAAGCTGCAAGATTTAAAAAATTATTCTTAGCGGCAAAAGAAGCAATTCTTAGAAAGTATGGTCCTCGTGCAAAAGTAGCATGGACTAAGAAACAAGGAACTATTCCGAATGCAGCTAAGCCTGCAAAAGCTCCTAAAAATACGCCTGATAATAAACCAAAATAGGAAGTACAATGAATATATTGCAACAGATTAAGCCAAAAAAAACAGTTAATAATTTAGAAGTTGTTGCTAAAGCACCTGTTGTTGATATATCAGTTTCTGAGCAACTATCAGAAACATCAGAAACATCAGAAACATCAGAAACACTCAAAAAAGTTTCTGATGTTCCTAATCCTACTTCAAAAAGTGTTATAAATCTTGACACGTTAGAAGTATCAGAAATAACAAACAATTTTACAATATTGGAATTTTACCCGATGTGTAATTTATATATTAAACATAATTCTAATCTTGTAAAATTAGATAAAAAATATTTGAATCATTTTAGTACTGAACTAGAACAAATTCATAGAGTGAATAGTTTATCATCAATTCATAACTTATTGGATTATTTAAAGAAATGTAATTATAACATTGCATCGTTTAAATTGAATGTATCTATTCAAGGTGATATGGAAATATCATCACACATATTAGAAGGAACCTTATATCATAAAGATTCAACAGTGTTTATACCTGAAGCATATGATAATATTATAGATTTTATTTTAAATAATATTGATCTTGATATTAAGTATATTCAACTATTAAATATCCAACAATTGATAAGAGATATAAAACCAACAAAAAAATTAGAATTATTGCAGCCAAATCTTAAGCATTGCATGTACTGTGAATTCAATAGTACATGCAATAAGATATGAAAAATGCAATAAAATATAACTAAGGAGAATTAATGAAAAAAATTAGTTTTGGAAGCTTTCCACTAATTGATATGTCACAATCTAATAGACACTGTATTGATACATATAGTATTAAATCATTTGCTGATTTAATTACAATGAATACACAGATGAAAAGCACTCAATCAGATCTAGAAAAATATATCACACCAGATGTTATACTAAAATATTTTAAATCAAATAGAATTGATAATCTACCTGCTAGAACAAACCCAGACGTAAAAGATAAAAGCTTAACTATGAAACGAGCATTTAAATCTTTGCAGAATTTTTCAAAGACAATCGCAGGTAATCCATTCTATAAAGATAAAGTAACATATCCAATTTACATTGAGCACCAAAATAAAAACAATTCACATGATTATGATTTTATTTTATTAGCAAATGATTTAGTTCAGCAGCAGATGTTAGATGAAATCAAATATGATGATACGTTATCTTTAACGTTTTTATTTATTAAAGATATGCTATACCCTAGAGTACCATTATCACAAATTGGAAATAATGATTCATTTACAATTAGAAGCGATATTGCTAAATTTATAGAATTTAGTAAATCAAATAATACTGATCCTATATCAGCAATGATAAAACTTATTAAGATTGCTGGTCTTAAAAAGAAGAATGGTGATACAAAGTATAATGGATTGCAATCATTTGTAACTCAAAATAAAGCATTGAATCAATCAGTATCATCAAAGTTTTTTAAATTATTTGGTGGAGATAGAAAGAACGGTGAAATCAAAGATATTAATTTTCTTTTAAATGAAATTAAACATTTAGATATTGCAGACTTCTTCGACGATCAACACATAAATAATAAATTTTCACATGTTGGTAGAAACGGAATTAATTCAGTTGATGATGTATCAAGTACAGTTGAGAGACAGTACATGGCACAAAAGACCCAAAATTATAATAAAATATTATCAATGGTTGATTCATTAATTAACTTTAATAAGAGTACTGATATAATGAAAGATGTTGATTCAGCTATATCTGATTCAGTTGTAAAACTTAAAGATTCAAATAATCAAGATGTTGATATTGATGTTAATTATGATAAAATGATTGAACGTCTTCGTAATGAATATTTTGAAGCATTTGTTGTAAACTTGGTTCAAAAGTTAAATAACATGCAAGATGGTTATGAAAATAAAGTAATGGGTAGACGAAAACAGGCGAAAAAAGATTCAGTTAGCCCTGCTGAATCAGTTGAGTATTATTCTTTAGAGATTGCTTCTAAAGATATGGAAATTAATCGAATTATTAATAACTCTGAAGGAGCAACACCAGATGCTCGTGCAGAAGTTGATAGATTAACTGCTGATAAAAATACGCTACAACAAGGGTTAAATCAGGCGAGACAAATGATGATGTTTTCTGATGTATCTCAACAAGCTGCTGATAAAAAACGCATCGAAAATGAAGCATTAACTACTAATTTAACTTATAATATTGAAGGTATTCAAAATGAGTTAACAGGAGTATTATTTGATATAGAATCATCATTATATGATCCTAAAAAGTTACAAAACATTTTTGATATTGTTGGCAATAAAAGAAATTTTACAATTTCTGAATTACAAGATTTATTTAGACAAAATCAGATGTTAACGATTGCAAGTGATCAATTACTTGCACAAATATATGATTCATTACAAGACACTATTTTATCTAAAATAGATGCAACGAATAATACATTCGGATCAGATGCAATTGATTATAGTTCTGATGTACCCGAATGGTTCTCAGCTAATCGTAGAAAAATCGAAACAGAAATTAAATTAGTAATTGATAATCAATTATTTTTAATGTTCAAACGCTTTGGTAGAGATTTTGGTGATGAATCATTAATTAAATCTCAACAATATGCAAACCTTAGAACAGAAAAGAATCCTATTATTAGAAAAACTGTTACAAATAATGATAATTTTAAAACTTATATTTTATCAGAAGAAGTGATGACAAACTTATATGATATGTTAAATCATGTTGATACTCAAAAATATATTGCTGGACTAATTGCTTATCCTCCATCTAAGATTGGTAATGATTTAAATAAAATTAAATACATTATCAAAAGATTAGGATTGGAAAACAATCCAGTATTTATAGTTAGTAATGGATCTGTTATATTATCTCAACCAGATTTTTTATCATTAACTGGAACATCAATTTTTAGCAAAATTGAAATGTCAGCTCTAAAAAATATATGTGAAATTGATTATGGTCGCGACTTATGGAACAATAATCAAATGTTTAAACAAGCTACTAGAGACGCAATTAAAGTTAATAATAATGATTATAGAAAATTATTTGTAGCAATCGAACAGAATCTGAAAAATCATAGAACTGCAATTAAGGTTCTTGAAAATACAATCAAGAATAAGAAAACATCTTATGAAGATAAACGAAAAGCAGAAGATGATTTGAAAAAAGTAAAATCTGCTATGAATATATCATTAAAAGCACATGCAAGCAAAGTGAAAGAATATGATGATAATTTTAAAAAACTTGGCGGGGATGAAGAAATTCTAAGAACCCAACAATATGGTACATCATCATATCAACCTCAAGTAGAACAACGCAATAAAAATGATAAAAATGATAAAGATAAAAAAGTGTATAATAATCAAAAAGATAATGAATCTAAAGATAGCAAATACAATAAACATAAGCATAGTAAACCAAATTATCGAAATGATAGAAATGATAGAAATGGTAGAAATGGTTATAGAGGTAATGATAGAAATGATAGAAATAATGGTTATAAAAAACCTTATTAAATAACGGTCAATCTGATCGATAAAATTAAAACAAATTGGTAGCTTAGCTACCGAAGGAAAGTATAATGAATTTAGGAACTAATCAATTTATGTTCGAAGCTGCTAATGCAGGTAGAAAGAGTCTTGACCTTTTAGAAGAGTCTACAAAATATAATCAACCAACAATTGGTGCAGATGTATTTAATGCTGATAAACTTGAAGCAAAATTAGAAAATGATGGTAGATTTTTCGCTGGATTAACTTCAGTATTAGAAGAATCAGAGAAAGAAGCATATTTTGAAAAGCTTGGTCTATTACTTGAATCGACTATGGGAATATTTAAAGAAGTTAATATGAAACCTCGTACTTGTTCACAAGCAGTTGATACTCAAGAACTAACTGAGTCTACAATTTCTGAAATTTATTCTAAGAATTTTACAGACGCTGTTAATAAAGATTTTGCCCTGCCATTATTTGAGGGAACACTTTTAGAAGTTTATAAATCAGAAGCTCGTCTATTAACTGAAGCTGCAATCGCTGCTGGTGTTACATCTGAAGTTGATACGGAACTATTTTTAAAATATGCACTATTTGAGAACACTTTAGTTCAAAATTGTAAACATATTATTCTTCCAGAAGTACTTGAAGAAAGAACTGATGCATTCATCAATCAACAAGATGCTGAATATTTTGATGTGTTTACTAAAAATGCTCAAGTACTTAAAGATGAAATTCAAGAATCAGTTATTGCAATGGTTTCAATGGTTGCACCAAAACTATTTGAAGAATCAACAGGGTTAAAAGAATCAGGTTGTGATAAATTTGCGGGGATCTCTAGAGCCCTCGTATAAACTAAAGAGGATAAGGAATCTAATATGCATAAAATGCCGAAAGAGATAGAGTTTGTTGCAGATAAAATACTTGCTAATAAAAATCTATATGATGAGATCAAAAAGATTCTCATCGCAGTAGTATCAAAGCTAAATAATGACTCATTGGGCCATTCTAGTTTTTGTAACGCTTTACGTACACCAAATGGAATAGATAAAAAACTTTTAAAAATCTTCGGTATATCTGATAGACAGATGATTGCAGCATTCGCAGAAATTGGATTTCACCCAGAATCTAGAATGTATAGTTCTTTATATTATCAAACATTATCATTAGTATATTATATTGGAGTTCGATCAAAAGATGATGTATTACGTCAGTTTGCTGTTGCCCTTATATATGTTAAAGTTTTTAATGGTAGACAATATAAATACATGCCAAATGGTTGTCAAGAAGAAATTGCTCAATATTTGATACAATCAGTTTTTAGAAGTTCACATACTTTTAAAAAACATCCAAATCCATTTAATGCTATTGCTAACTATTTTGCACCAACATTAGATAATAAATATTTTTCATATATTGAAAAAGATCCAGCACATCCTACGATGGGACTAGTTGTATTATTAATGCAATCTTGGGGAAGAATGGATCAAATATTTAGAGGCGTAAAAGATCATTATTATGAAGCACATAATAATGGGAATCGTTCAATTATGTCAGCAGGGTCTGAGGGAAACGGTAGAGAGGTATCAGAAATTGATGCAACTAAAGTTGTGACTTTAGTTGATAAATTACAAAAGAATTTAATTAATCATCAATTAAAACTTACTGATAAAGATAGAAAATATCTCAAAGCTGAACCATTTGCAGTGTCTGATAAATTTTTAGATGGTGTAAAAACATTTTTGGATGATTATAAAAATGAAGAAGATTTAAAAAATATATATGAATTGTTATTTAGTATCACAAAAACAGAAGAATCTAAAATGTGTGGATTAAATGTTGTTCAAACAGTCTCTAAGATAACATCATCAAAAGGTACTGATACAAAAGTACAAAATTTAAAATCATATATTGACAAAATGCTTGAGAGAATGTATAAAGGTCTTATGAAGACCGGTAGTTCATCTAATAAATTAAAGTTAAGAAAGGTATTATTACTTATTATCACTTTAAGAGGTAAGGGCGCATTTTGTAAAGCAGAATTTGAAAAATAAAGGTATTTTATGAAAACAATTGAGTCTACAGACCAGCAAAAATTAAGAGTATCAAAATCAGGAAATATTTCAGACATTGAATTACCTGATTCACCAGAAGCAAAAACAGTAGAGAACAATACTCATAAAAAATTAATTAACAAAATGATGGATTCTAAGGTTGATGGCCTTAGAAATTCTGATATCTTAAAATTTATGAATGAACAGGTAACTACAAAATATGGCGAAATGTCGCCACATATTAATGGTTACTATTATATTCATATGGTGTCTGGCCCATGGGTACAAACATTATCGGAAATTGAAGATAAAGATATTGCAAAATTAGATGATTCATATACTTATAAAAACAGTGATTTGAGCACATTCAAAGAAACAGGATTTAAACGTGTGCTTCTACAATTTGGCCAATTAGCAACAGATATAGACATACCACAAATAAACATTGAATATGAATCAGTATCTGGAAAGAATCGGAACTTGAATTATGCATCTAAGGTTCACTTCGCTGGTGATTTTAGTATCAATTTTTTAGAGAATTATAATAATGATATCTTTAGATATCATGAAGCCTGGTTCAAATATATAGATGCTTTGAAAAAAGGATTCATTAAAATGCCTCCTATTCAACAAGATGAGAATCATGATGCAGATGACTTTATTGAAGTACCATATTTTAATGCTGTATGGGTAGCAGTGTATGCTCCTTTTACAACAAACATTAGATTGTTAATTAAGATTATGGGTGTATCTCCGATCAATTTACCATTTAAGCAGATAATTGGTGATAGAGGTAAAAATGCATTAACAACAATTAATCAAAGTTATAAATCAAATGATATGATTTATAAATTTTATGAAAATGATTCTGATCAAGATAAGTGTAATTTTTTTGAAGAGTTCATGCGTGATATGAAGAATGTTCGAAACGGTAAAATTTAAAACAAGATGCATCTTGTTTTAAATTGTATATTATAATCCATATAATATACAATTTAAAACAAAATATTATAAAGGAGATTCATGGAAGACTATATTAGAATGAAACAAATGTTAATTGAGCTACGTCAAGAAATACTTAATTATACAAATTCAAATTTTGAACAACAAGATTTAATGAGCTATTTCATTAAAGTAAAAGAACATGACGAAAGCACATATGAATTGTTAGTACTGATATATAATGAATTTCAAATGACGAATAAACATAATAAAAAACAGTTTGTTCAGATGCTTGATAAAGCATTACAAATCAAAACAGAAACAATTAATAAAATGATAATTGAGAATAAGAAGCATAGTACCTGGAGCACTAAATTATATAATGCTATGACATGGAAGAATACTGTTAGAATATTGGGAGTATGGTTATTTATTATAACTATCATGTTTGGTATATATGAGATTGATAAAGAAGCGTATTCTGCGATCTCAAAAGATACTGGATCAGTATTAGAATCTGTGCAAAAAAGTTTAAAGGGAAAATAATGAATTTTAAAAAAATATTTGGAAAATTTAAATGTTTATTTACAACAAAAGAGTTATGTAATCCTGCAATGACATATGATTCACCTATTGATTTAGGGGAAGTTGATTATAAAACTGTTATTCCAGAAGTTACTAAATTAACATATGATCCAAGCAAAAAAAACATTCTAATCATGGATGATTTTGAAGGAATGGCTTTACTGATTAAAGATGAATTAAAACGCGTTCAATGTTGTGACATAGATAAAACATTTAATATTATATTGAGTACTGGATCATTTGCAGGGTTTACTGTAAAACAATTTTTAGAAAATGAAGATATAAAAATTGATATAGCATTACTTGATATAACACTTGGTGGTGTTATCGAAGGCGTTGAATATGATGGAGTTGATATTGCTATAATTTTAAAGAAATATAATCCTGATTGTGTAATCAGATTCGTAACCGGACATACCTTGAATCGACATAATCCTGAAATATTTAAATTTATTAAAAAGTTTGAAAGTTTTTTCGATGTAAAAATAGATGAAACAAAACTATTGATACACAAGGGTGAAGAACAACATGTATATAAACATGTGATAAATAAAAATGGTAATAGAGTTGAAGCATTAGGTTCAACTATTCAAGAATTTATGGACAAAGATTTATTATGAGTGATCTAAATAAACGATCAATTCTAAAATATCTTACTCTTACTATCTTTTATATATGTTTAATATGTTTCGTATTATATAAAAACTTTTACACGATCAACAAAATTCATCAAGAAAATGCAAGTAAAACGATTACTAAAACAATTGAAGAATATAATGAATTGGATTTACAGCACTTATGTGCTGTAGTTTCTTGTACTGAAATTGGTATAATTAATGATTCACGATATGTGTTACAAGATGGCATATTAAAACGATCAGATTATATTGTACCAGCTGAATTTATAACAGATGACTTTAATATCGTCGCGTATGAAGTAGAGTATAATATATTCGCAGTCTTAGACACCTCTGAGTTGATCAGCGAAGTATTGATGGGTTATGTGCGAATTATAGGCCTATTTTTAATAGTGTTTACATTAGCATATATAATGATAGATTTCAAAGAGCGTAAACGCAAGATGTTGGATATGATGAGCACATCAAATTCGCTAAGAGAAAAGAATATGCAAATACTGACTGAAAACATACACCATGAATTAAATACACCTGTTGCAATCATTCAAGGAAATATAAAACAATTAGAAATATTAATGGAAGAACAAGTTATACCATGTGAAAAATGTTCAAATTATTATTATTTTGATTTTGGATTAATATATTCAAGTATTGAACAGATAGATACAGTGTTGCAGCGTATGAGTAATTTTAAGAATCTTAAATATAGTAATGGCAATAAAACAATAATGGATATTATTAGTTATAGTGCAAATTCAATGTCTATATATAAAGCCTCAAATTTTAAAATTGATATTGATAATTCTTTTAAAAACTTCAAACTTAAACATGGATTAAATAATTTAAAAAATGGCGATTTATTAAATGTTGTTTCAAATCATTGTCGAAACTCATTAGAAGCATCTGCGACTAGAATTAATATTCAATGTAAATATAATGATATATCTGAAAATTTACACATATTTATTGTTGATAATGGAACAGGATTGCGCGACCCAGATACAGGGTTAGCATTAGAGCCATCTAAATACAACGATATTTTTAGAGAATATTATACATCTAAGAATGATATGGGTGAGTCGTTTGTTCAGGATTCACAAGGTTGGTTAAATGATAGAATATTAATGATTAAAAAGACATTTAATTTTAAATCAAAAAATGAACAAAATAAAAATGCTCGTGGAGTAGGCTTATATCTAAATAAAGAATTATTACGTGAAAACAATGGTGATTTACAATTAAGAGAAACTTCATCAAATGGTACTGTATTTGAAATTATTATACCAGCTGAGAGAGCAATAAAAAAATAGGAAAAATTAGGAGTAGGAGAGGCACAAATGAAGAAATTATTTTTTATAATCGCTAATATAATATTCACATTATCAATGACATCAATAACATTAAATGCTGATTCATATGCTGATGGAAGAATTGAATCTTATTACGCTGTTGCAAATAGATGTGATAAGATGATGAAGAAATATGATATTGATCCGTCAATTAGATCGATACGAGGTTGGAAGCGAACAATAAATAATGATCAGTTATCATTATATATAAAAGATATTTCAATATATGATAAAAAAATTGTAGGTCAATGTTTAATCAGCAAAGGATTTAACATTGACAAATTAACAAGAGGGATAGGAGTTAAAAAATGAAAAAATTATTTTTAGTTTTTATAACCTTGGCAAACTTAACATTTCTATCGTCAATTAGTTTTGCTAATGATTATAAAAATACAAATTATTTTGAATTTGTAACTGGTTCCGCAACTGGAAACAAATTTTGCTATAAAACTAACAGTGAACAAGACTTAGAAGGTTCAGGATATAATATACATCTAACATCATATAATGATTATTATATGGATAATTTTTATATGACATCAGCAGTAGCATTTACTGCTATTACTGATAGATACTCGAGAACATATAATGCACCCGTCCTTGAGCAACATTTTGTTGAGGTTTCGGAAGCAACTATTAATTATAAATTAACAGAAAATGATATCGCAACAATTGGTATATTATCTTTTAAGAAAGGTGCATTTTCAGAATATACCAAATCGGGTCTAAGACAATCAGAAGGATTAATGACTTTATATTATATAAACATGCCAGGTATATTTTATACAAAATATATTAATGATTATAAAATACAAGTAGGATATGCGTCACATACAAGGCTAGAGTTGGTACCAACTAATCGATATGAGCACTCACAAGAAGGTTCGGATATATCGTTTTTATTTGCATCAAAAACTTATGATAAACACACTGTAAGATTTAATGCATCACATGCAAAGATAATTTACGATACAGTTGAAAGTTTGTCATCAGTAGAGCATGCAGAATTAGGAACATTGGATAACATTGGTGTTGGATATGTATATGATAATCGTGAATATTCAGGAAACTTATTCTATGGTATATTTGCATTGAGTCAGACAAAATTTGATGGTACAAGATTAACATCAGGACATGAGGTATCTGCACCAGGTGTTAAAATTTCAAAAGAAGATGATAGATTAGGACACTCATTATTATTGGGAGCAAAAAAGGATATAGATATAATAAATAACGAATTATTTATTGGTACTGAATTCTTTTATGCCTCGAAGTACTGGGTATCATTAGTAACAGATGAAATATCAACTAATGAATATTCATGGGGAGATTTAGGATCATCATATAAGGTTTATACTGGTATCACTATTACTCCAAAGATTAAAGCATCTATAAATTATAAATATTCAATATTTGATTATCAAAAATTGAAAGGTGGTAACTCCGTAAAAGATGTTAATACATATGCCCATAAAATATACTTTAGATTAGATTATCTATTTTAAAAAGGATTATAATGTTTAATAAAATATTTGGTACAAAAAAATATATGACTGAACAACTTAAAGTTATTCAGGAATTGAAAATATCAGATGAAAAAAAAGAAGAAATGATTGTATCACTATTTGAAGAGTACACATCATTTAAAATTGCACAAAGACTAATGGCGCTAATCATCATAATAACATACATATTTGCAATTATTTTATCGTTGGTATATCAATATTACGGTATTAGTATAAAAGAGCTAATAACTATAGCTACAGCGTTTAACGTTGGGTTAGTTATGCTAGCTGTCACATCCTTTTATTTTGGTGGTGGAACTATCGCCGCAATTCGAGGAAAATAACGATATATAAACATTTCCCTAAGGCTTATAAGCCTTAGGGAAATTTCTTGTCGGAACAAATACTAAATAAAAAATAAAGGAGATTCATGAAAAGTATTACTGATACATTAACAGATTATGAAGAGATTTTCAGAGAGCATTTGAAGGTTTCTAATCCAGCATTACTCAAGACTGGAGCATTAGGAACACTTGTAAATATTTTTGCAAATATAAAATATGATAATGCTATTTATTATAATAAACTTCTCAGAGAAATGAATCCAGCAACAGCAACAGAATTTAGTTCGTTACTATTTCATTCATCAATATTAAATTACAATATCACATTCGGAACACCAGCATATATGCAAATATCATTCTTGATTCCAGAATTTAGATTAAGAGAATCAGAAGTATTAACTTATGATATTGGTAGACAGACAGATTTTGCCGACGCGAACGGTTTTGAATACACATTAGAAGAAGATATCAAAATTTATGTTAATAATACAGTTGTTACCGCAAAACGATATTCGGATACAGAGATTAATGATCTAGAAGTTACTAAAGTAAAAAATCCTTTAAATGATACATTGAATATGTATCTAGTGGAGTACACTGGACTAAGACAATATAAAAGAGCTTTTAGAACTGTCAATATTCCAGACTACAATATTGGAGAAAATTTTACATTTAGTATTGATATTCCATCAATTGATGATATATTTCAAATCAATGCCTGGATCCGTAGAGAAGCTCATTTAAAAGAACCCATACAGATCAGCAAACTACATAGTTTATCAACTAATAACATTAATTCATATATCGATTTAAAATCGATGAATATAAAATATAATAAATTCAATGCAAGTCAGTTCGAAGATAACTTATATTTAAAAATTTCAGAAAATCAATTAATATTTACAATTGGTGATGGCATCAATGGTCGTAAACTTGAACCAGGTGATCAAATTATCGTTGAGACCAAATTAACAAAAGGCGAACAAGGAAATGTTGCATCTGCAGAATTTAACTTAGAAGATATTTTAGTGATCTCTGAAGATGAAGGTGGATACACTACAGATTCTAAAACAAATTTAAAAGTATTATCATTAACAGGTGGTGAACTTGGTCAAGATATTGAAGATATCGAAGTCATAAAATCAGAGATGATTGCAAAGAATAGTACAAGAGATTCAATTACAACTATTTCAGATTTTGAAGTAATGTATAACCTTGATTCAGGTAAACCATTTATAGATGCAAAATTCTTTAACTCTCAGAATCATCTTTTTATTTATAATATCATTAGAGATAAAAATCAAAAAATTGTACCAACATGTACTTTTAATATGAAAGAGACTGATTTTCAAAAAGAACTATTTATGCCAACTATAAATTATCATGGTGAGGATTTAATATCTCCTTTTTATTTTAAAAAGAAGTTCAATCACTATTCAGCATATATGGTTAAACCTGATATAAAAATAGAATTAAAAACATCGCCAAATGTTGATAGATTATTAAAACTAAAAAACGCGATTGGGTTATACATAACATATGATTATTTTGAAAGAAAAACTCGTATTGAATTATTGAATTATAACACATTATACACTTATAGAATCTCAAATAATTTATTTGACGTTGAATTAAACATTCATAATCAGTTCAAAGCAGTTATCAATCAACGTTTTTTAGATGAGTATTGTTTATTAGAAGAAGATATTAATAACTTTACTGTTGAAATATTACATAATGAATTACCTATCCTAACATATTTTTCAGTCGGTTCATATAACCAATTAGTATTTAAACAAGATCATTTCTATTATACGGAACTTGATAGATTGGATACAACTAATGAAATTAGACACATATTGCATTTACCATTTTTAGATATTAATTATCTTAAACTTTCAAATATTTCGAGACTATTTACAAAATTAGATAAGTTCTTTAGAGTACAAGAAGATGTAAAAAATGTTGCATTCAATATTGGAATTACGCAATCTTTTTATAATACTATTTTTATTGATCCATTATACAAAGATTTTATTATTGATCAGAATGCAAATGGGGATCTACTCACAACTAGAAATCAAATTATAATTGATATAATTGTTGATAAACATCAATACCAATTATCAGATTATGAAACAGTTGAAGAATTGGAATTTGATCTGAAAAGCACCATTTATAAAACGTTGAGAAAAGCTGAAGGGTTTGAGACAGAGTTTTATGAAACAATTTTAGAAAAAGAAATATCTATTGACTATTCAATGGTTAAAAATATTGATGTATTAAGTCCTAAAGTTTTTAGTACCCACAATGCCACAGTTATTTATGATAAAATGGATAAAGAGTTAGGTTCATCTATCAATCTTATAGATATTGTAAACTTCGTACCACCATATTTCTTCTTCGATTATAACTCAATCACATTAGAAATCAAAATAAAATAAAATAAGATAAGGAATGACTAATGGCATATAGACACGAACTAGATTTTCAGTTAAGAGATACTGTAACATTTTATAATCAGAATTCCATTAATTTAATAATTGATGAGCGTATCAAATATGACCGTGAATATATCATTCTAAATCAAGAGCATGTTAAAGCTGGTATAGATAATCCAGCAGATTTGTTAAATATTTTTACGGATTATGAATTTCAGATATTTTTTAAACAAGCTCTGGAAATGGAATATATTAGTGATTACAAATATCAAAGATTATTAAACGATAAGACTAAAATATATGATTATATTTTAATGAACGAAATACAACAACTTTTATTAAAAAATTATTTATATAGAATGCAAGTTCCAGATATTATTGATTTGGAGCGCAATGGATTATTAGATTCAATTATAAAAGTTATTCATGAGAATCCAGAATTGATAGTTGATAATAAAACAGTTACCAATTACACTGATGATTATTTATGGGAGCTAATGCAGATTCATAGATTCATATCATTTCAAAAAGCAGAATTAATATTAGATTCACCAAAAGATATGATTCACATTTTAACATATGATGAAATGTTGAGTATTTTACATAGATTGAAACCATATATAGATTTTTTATGTGATGATGATATCGCTGCAGTTCAGGTACTATTAGATAATGATAGTAAAGATATTGAACAAGTGTTTTCAATTAATGAAATTAAAATATTAATCGATAAAGAAATAGAATTGAAATATCTAATTTTAAGAGCATTAACTCCTGATAAAATTCAAGAGATGTTTGACAGATTTAAAGATGATTTAATTGCGATTCAAATTGATGAAATGGTGATTAATAAATTTAATGAATTGCGAGATGAAATATTTGATTTAAACTATGATGGGTTAATTATTGAACAAGTTCAAAATTATATGACATCTAATTATAATACACTAATGCAAAATGCTATAAATACATCTTTCCAAAAATTTAAAGATGAATTCATAGCAATAGATATGCAGAATATAATTGAAGGTTATTTCAATATTTTAAAGCAAGAATTATTTGAAGGATCAGATAATTTAATTGCAAATCTCATACAAAACTTTCTAGATAATGAATTTCCATCAGTAACTAGAGTACAAGTACTAAGATGGATAGATGAAGAAATTAATAGACTAAGGAGTTAAAATGGCTTTAACAAACGAATCATATATTGTTAACACACAGACCACTGGTGATATAATTGTACCAGTTAAAGAACAAGTACAATATTTAAATATACAATTACTAGGTTATCAATATTATAAATATCATGAAGTGATGTCGCAGAATCTTGCAAATATTGTTGATGATATTAAATCATTACAAGATGGTGGATTAGCGCAAGCAACCTTTGATTTAGATGCTTTAGTATCACAATCAATGCAGTTAATATCTGATGAGGTTCAAGGACTTGAGTCAGGAATACTTGCAAAAATAGTAACATTAACAGATGAAGCAGTAACTGAAACTAGAGAATCAATTGCAGCATTCACTATTAAATTAGATGGTGGTATTGATATAAACAACAATACTATTGTTGGTGTTGTACCTGAAGTAACAAGTCTCCGAGCAACGGTGGGTGACGATGCAGCAACTTATGGTTTAACTAAAAAAGTTCAAACATTATATACAGTTGTGGGTGATGATAACTCAGGACTTGTGCAACAAGTTAATAGTTATATAGATTGGATTACTGATCTAGCTGCTGTGAGTTCAGGATTTCAAAATACATTAACCGTTCTGCAAGGAACTGTTGCAGAACTACCTCCTAGAATAACAGCAATTGAGAATACTATTGGAAATGAATCTTCTGGGTTAATTCAAGAAATAACTTTAAATACCAACCGTATTTTTGGTGGTGGAGGTTTTGACGGTATTATCCCAATAATTGGTACAGTATCTGATTCAGGTATGCTACATGATATTGCAGTTCTTCGTCAAGACTTAGATTTTGAAATAGCACTGAGTGATGATAGATTAGACACATTGGAACCTAAGCTTCCAATCATTGAGACAAAAATTCAAAAATTCACCGAAGATATAAATAGAATTTCAAATGATTTAGGAACTGATGATAACTCTGGAGTTCGCCAAAGAGTATTTATTTTAGAACAACAAGATGTTCCAGCTTTAAAACAAGTAGTGTCTGGGGCAACAACTGGCCACACTGATTTAATTTCAGCATTAAGAACTGAATTAGATACAGCAAAGGGTAATATTGATACATTAGAAGCAGCTGCTTCTACAAGTACAACATCGTTAGAGAGTGGTATTGGTGACGCTAATAGTGCAATATCTGCAAATACATCCTCAATTGCAACTGTTGCATCAGATCTTAATTTATTAGAAACAGGTAAAGTAAAAGATAATGCTGATGCAATAGTTTCTCTAACTAACGGACAAGTGCAAACAAATAAAACTGATATATCTAATATGCCTAACACTATTCAAGAAGGTATATTAAAATATTCAACGTCTTTAACTTTTAACACAACAATACTTAAAGCAATGTATGATACAACACAATTGGTTGATACATCAGATGTAATTGCACAATTTAAAACATATTTTGAATCAGGCGGAGCATATATTAATATTGACCAAATAGGTAAAGAACATTTAACACTATTCATTAATGATATAAGTGCAGATGGATTCAAACCAAAGACATATAGTTTTATTACTGATTATTTATCAGAACACGCTTATTCATTATCACAAATTGAAACAAATAGATTAGCAATTGAAACATTGAATGCTGATGCAACAACCACTGGTTCAATTGCTAAAGATGTTTATGATGCAACACAACCAATAAATCAAAAATTGACATATTTAGAATCTACTGACCCTACCGAGAGTAGATCAATAAATTCAATTGCAAAAACACATGCAGATGCCTTAGCAACATCATTAGCTACTGCAGAATTTCCAGCTATTGATGAAAAAATTATAGCAAACACAAATTTGATATCAACATTAAAAACAGACACTGATGTGCAGTTAGATGAGGTTAAAGTTGAACATGCAAGATATGATACATTGTTACCATTCATGCAAAAAATGTTTAAATATTTAAATACTCCAGGTTCGATAACAGATGATCAAATTGATGAAATATTCACAGAGATTACAACTAAAGTTGAACAAGTTGCAATTGATAGTGGTATTAAACAATTAGATTACGACCTATTAATTTTACCAGATACCGGTGAGTTTAAAGTACGTGTTATTCTTGATAAAGATTTAAAATTTGATCAACTTGAGAATGAAGATGCAGATACATATGTTCTAATATATAGAACAGCTCCAGGCGATTCAACAAAAACTGCATATGGAGACACAGTATTTACACCAACGAGTACAGATGCCCTCGGGAGACTAATTTTACAATCTGGTGTATTAGAAGTCAATATAATATCAAACATGTATTTAACTTCTGATCAATCAGATGATGGCGCAGTTGTCGACTTGAATGGTGAAAATTCATCAATTGAATTAATTATTGGAACTATTGATGTTTTTGGACAACATAAAGAAATACGCGTACCAGTACGTATATAATATAAGGAATTAAAATGGGTTTAGATACAATATTTAATAATATTGATGCAGGAAATGCATCGAGTGCTGCATCAGATAAGGCAGCACTAGCAGCCGGAACGTTAAATGCTGATTTCGGTGCAGCAGAAGAATCTGGAATATATTTTATCCCAGAAGGTGATGAAAGATTAAATGATAAGTTAAATTATAATTTAGCATTCATTATGGAAAATGCTGGAGGGAAAGCTGCAAATTATAAAGTTATAAATACACATAGTACTTTAGAAGTAGATGATTTTGTATTTGTAGACACATCTGATCGCATAGCACAAGTAGATAAAATTACATCGGTGACTGTTGCTCAGAATTATACATATGCTGTAACTTTAAATTCGTCAACTGCTAATTATATATCAGGGACAAAACAAGTTGATAAATTAAATTCATTTACAGCTGTAAATGAAACATTATATAGAGCAACACTTGAAGGGACCAATGCTGATTACACATCAGGTGGAAACGTTGAGACACGTGAGCTCAATTCATTTACCCAAGTTGATGATGATATATATGAGATATCTGTAGATGGTATTTCACTATCATATACATCAATTGCTGGAGATGATATTACAAATATAATTAATGATTTAACTTCACAAATAAATGGTTCGGCTGCTGCAGTAACCGCAACTGCAGCAGCCGATAAAATAACAATTGTTGGTGATGTATCAGGAGATGCTTTTTCATTATCTGTTACATCTGGACAAATGTCAGCAGCATTAATAACAGCAGCTACATCTGCAACAATCTCGCAAATAGTGTCAGGGTTAAAAGATGCAATGGTTGCATTAGGCAAGCCTGTTAGTATCATTAATGATGCGTCAAGTATTACAGTAACTGCAAATGTTCGAGGAACATCATTTTCATTAAGTGCTGGATCTAATTTCACACAATCAAATACTATACCAAATCATGCTGACACAAAAGATGAAATTATAACAGGTATTAAATCACAAGTCAATGCTTTAGGCAAACCTGTAAATTTAACATCAGATGCAAACACTATAACATTTACAGCTTCAAATGCTGGAGATGCTTTTACGTTAAGCACTGGGTCAAATTTAAGTAACTCAAATTCGACACCAAACTTTGATGGAACATGTACAATAACATTTCCAGCAAACCCCAATGATTTTGCAGAAGTTGGAATTTTTGATTATACAAATACTTTTGGTTCTAAAGGACCAATACTTAAATCCGTAAATAATATTATGGGTTCAGGAGCAGATTATCATTTAATCGCTGCTAATAAAGCTACTCGTTTTATAGCAATCAATAACGATTGGAGAATTTTATAAATATAGCAGATTTCTCTGCTATATTTTCTTGTCCTCAAAAACGATCTTTAAAGATCGTTTTGTAAAAATAAAAACGATCTTTAAAGATCGTTTTGTAAAAATAAAAACGATCTTTAAAGATCGTTTTGTAAAAATAAAAACGATCTTTAAAGATCGTTTTGTAAAAATAAAAACGATCTTTAAAGATCGTTTTGTAAATTGCACAGAAGTGACTAATATACAACACTTTAAGACCTTCAAAAATAAAAACGATCTTTAAAGATCGTTTTATAAAGAATATTTTTTATTCTTTATAAAACGATCTCTTGAATTTTGCCACAAGAGAAGAACTCTCTTGCTTATCTAAGCTGAGAGTTCTTAATTTGCAACCATTCAGTTTCTGGAATATTTACAATTAATTTTGAAGTCATCATTTGAAATGTGACTTCTCTTTTTGTTTTTGATAATTCACCTTCTGATACAACACAAAAACGATTTTTATTTATATAAAATCCTTGAGTCTTTATGTATCCAATCTCTTTCATAAATTTATTTACATTTAACATATTTGTAAACGATTTTGGTAATTCTAACATTTCTGTTTTAATTTTTGGCTTCGATGGGTAAAATAATTTAAACATACCATCAACTTCACGAGCTTCTAAATAATCAATATTTGCATAGTTTATATGCACTGATCCATTTTGTAATCTTTCTTTCATTTATTATCCTTATTAACCTAATAATATATTAACTAATGGTCCACGACCATTTTTTAAAGTACCTATTGTACTTATAACAGTTTTCTCAAATCTAGATAATGCATCAGCATTCGAACTAGCTTTGATAACAATAATCCAATCACGTTGATACTCTTCCCAATTTCTAGGATATTTAACATTTGAAGAACCATATTGTTTCATATTCTGCTCTAAACGTTTAAACATTTCTCGCTTATGTGGATCATGAACTGTCTTATGATTAACTGTTTCTTTACCAGATTTTAAATATTCAGCAATGTGTTGATTATGTCTAAATCCTGCACCTGTAGCCTTACCAACATAAAATGGTTCATATGCAAACTCTAAATACTGATTAGGCAATCTATATTTTAATTGAACCTCTTCAAAAGGATTCAAATAAACATAGGTATAAAAAGGATAAATTTTATAATCAAAGTGATTGATACGAGGCCTAACCTTTTCTAATTGATTAATCACGTAAACCTCCACATATTAAATATTCCCCCATTCCATATATGTTGACTCAACATATTCAAAATAATCAAACATTATATATCTCCTCTTTCTTCATTAAGCATCTTATCCATATCAGGCCATTCTTTACATAGGCTTCCACCCTCATTAATCGCACATACCTCGCTATTACAGCGCATAAATTCTTTCGTCATAGTAATACCTACCTAAAGTTTTTTTCTAATTGTAGCTCTTTAAAACCACTACCCAAATTATGATATGTTGTATAATCAGATGGGTTTAATCTCCACCCTGGAACATAATGAACAGAATTCATTACTTGGTGAGCAATTACTTTATAAAAATCTGGTGAATAAATATCTAAATTTGTATCACCTGTTATACAAATACTAATGTAATCTTCATAACCAGGAATCAACGATTTATACATAATCGGTCTAGTTAAAATAGGAAAATAATTTTTTCCTATAAATTCAATTGTATAATGCCAGGGCATAAACAATTCAGTTGAAGATGCTCCACCATATTTCCGGTGAAATTCATCTTTAATAACTCTAAGATTAAAATCAATCTTATCAATAGTAACCATTTTTAAAGGAAACCATTCATTATTATAACTATCAAAAATTATAAACCCTTTCGGTTTACCTTTAAAAGTTGCAACTCTTTTAAATTCTTTTTCAGCAGTTATGTCATATTTATATTTCATACATATCCTTAATGTTCACGAACAACTCTAGGAACCCCAGCTGTCCAAGTATAATCAATATAGTTATCAAATTTTCTTTGATAATCTAAATATTCTAGAGAACCTAAAATTGATTTCAAACGAGCTTCGGTAAAATCAATTTCTTTATTTATAAGTTTTTCTCTATATACATTCGTTATATTAGTAACTATTCGCTCAATTTGATTATAATCGTTAGTGTAAATAATATTATCTATTTCTGATACGGTTCTTTTATTTAAAGTAAATGTTGTGGCACTTGCATCATCTGATATAATTTTTGTAGAAATCTTTGATTTCTCTATAATACCCAAAGCAGATTTATTTAAAACATTATTATCATCAATTTTTAAATATTGTTTAGTTAATGATAAACTAGAATCTTCATTTGATAAATAACCTGACATTTTATAACCAAGAGTTATATCTTTATGTGAAGTGTTTACAGATGTAAATGAATGGTGATCAACATCTAATGTTTTATAAAAGGTGTATAAAACATTATCTTTCAAAATAATAACATTATCCCCAATCTGTGCCTCAACATAAACAACACCTATTGAATCAGAATAATATTTAGTTTTAAATGGAAATTTAGCTACCAATTCTATCAACTTCTCATCTGCGCCAAATCCTTCAAAAACTGAAACTACACAATTCCCAGATTTAGAAGTAACTGTTAAATCTTCTTCTTGATATACATAATTGAATGCTGCAATGTATTGTTCAGATGTATCAAAAAATTCAGTACTAACTGAATATGTGTTATATAACTGACTCATATAATCATTATAATATTCTGAGTTTTCAGTACTCGTCCCATTAAATAATTCAATACCTTTAAATGTTTTTGGCTCACTTGGTATCGCTTGTGAATCCCTTAATGATATTAAATCTTTTAATATTTTCCAATTTTGATGAAGCTTAAAATCGTCCTTGGACTCTGATATAATAGGTGCATCTATACCACCTATAAATTTTAAGAGTACTTCATTAATTGTTACAAATTCAGCTTTAAAAACTTCAAATGAAACTAATGGGTCAATTATTGTATCATAATGTAATTGTAATATTGTATCAGTTAATTTTGATTCATTATTTAAATGTTCAGCAAAAGTTATAGCCTTAAATAAATCATCAAATAAATTAAAAGATGGTTTATCTGCAACAATATCTGATGGAACCAATTGAAATTCTTGTAATGCCTTAGGTACAATAATATCTGCTGGTGAACCATCTAATGTATGATCAACGCGAACAGTTCCAGTATTATCAATATAATCATGTTTTTCTAATAACGAAGCAGTTAACAATTTTAACAATCTTTTTTGATCTTCTTTAAATGATGTATCATTACTATTAAAAATTGTAGAATCGCCTGAATCAGTAACAACAACATCATCAGGATTATCAGTATCAATTCTATAATATAATTGATTCATAACAACTAACTCTTGATAACCTTGTTTTGATAATGATAATGCAATACCTACCACAGCATTAACTTGAAGAATCTCTTTAAATTGATTCAAAGTTGTTGTACTCATTTCATACAATGCTTGAGCATCATTCAATGTTGCTAAAAAAGAATTATAATTATCTATTGATACTTGATTTAATATATCAACTTGATTTTGAGTTTCAGCGACCTCAGATGTTGATGTATATCCTTGTCTTGATTCAACATATGATTGTATATCTGACAACTTTTCAACTATTGTTGAAATCGCAGTTACATATGGTGTTACAAAATCTGATTGAAGAGTACCATATACATCAACAATTCTGGAAAATGTATCATTCGCTATACATACAAATTGATCTGCTTGGTCTGAAACCATGATCATATCTTTACCATGATTGATCATATAGTCAGTAAATTGACCAATACTTGAATCGATGTCTCCACTTGGTGAAGCCATACCTCCAAGAGCAGGTGTTAACATTGATATAGTTATTCCAGTGCTACCACCATCATTTGCAATCTCATTATTCATATTTGTGATTGCAGTTTGAACAGCACCAACCGCTGCACCAATAAGTGCATCACCTGATATAAGTGCTATTTTTAAATCTTCAGTTGCTTTGTGCGACATTTAATTTCCTTATAAAGTTATTGTTCCCATACCACAACCTATAGTTGTATCACCAGGAGAACTTACTGGTACTCCACCAAGTAAAAAATCAGTTTTTGTTGGAATAATTGTTGATGTTCCACATGGGAACATTACCATAGACGTACCGGCAACTGCTACTGGTAAACCTTCTTGTAAAAAATTAGGATCGCCTGATATAACAACACCTGTTGCAGGAAAAGGAGTTACTGGTGGGACCACACAAACGCACGTCCCCATTGCAACTGAACCAACTTTAGTATACATAACTTATCCTTTCAACATTTTCCATACCTCGAACTAATCGTTGTTGATTAGTATGTAAATCATCATATGTTGCATCATCTATAGGTGTAAAGAATATAGATAATGTTGATAATAGTCCATTAAATTTATTATCATATCTACGATCTTCTTTATTATATTCAGCAAATATACCCATTAATGCGAACTGAACTTTTGATAAAACATTAACTACTAATTTTTCTTCTTGAACATTTGTTTCCAAATCAGGAAGTTTATGAATAATTAATTGATAACTATTAGCATATAAAACATGTTTAAAAGTTATATGTGTCCAATAATCCAATTCAATATAAACGAAGTTTTCAACCCCTTGAATATCTAAAACCATTTTTTGTTCAAAAGCATTATAATAAACATATATATCATTGATATCATCAGATATGATAACATGTTTTGTTTTTGTATTTTTTAAATTATACAACCATAATGATACAGTAAAGTCTTTTCCAATAAGATTATTCTTACAAAAGAAACTATCCATATATCCTTCGAAGACTTGATAGAAACCTCTTTTTGTTATAACTTTTCCTATCGCGTTTGCTTGTTGTTCAGCAGGTGCAATAGGTGATGCGAAATCATCTGTTACTCCATCTGTTGAGTTTATAAATCTATCACCAGCTTTACCTATAGTGTTTAATACTCGACCATCTTTAAATAATCCAAAATCAAATAATATAGAAGATGTTCTAGGAACATAACTCAACAATGATTTTTTATTATGAGGTAACATATAGTTACCCGATTTTGACATTATGATATCATAAAATGTTCCACAAAATGATGCGGTCTTATTTACATTTCCACCTAGAATTGTAGGGAATAATTGATAACCATCAATGTTGATACCTTTAACACTTATCACTTCTTTATCTGGAGTAATAAGAGACATATTAAATAATAGCCCACTAAATTTAAAAGAGAACATGTATATATCATCAGGGACTAATTCATAATCAATGATAACCGGCTCAGCATTAACCATTGATGAACTTGGAAATTGTAAATAAATCTTTCGATCAACAATTTGAATCATCAAATTAAATTCTTTATTCAATACTATAAATGGTATTGAATATTTCATATCTGGTATAACTATTGGATTAGTTGTTGCATCAACAACTGGATTTGGCAAATCTAATTTATCAATTACATTTTCTAAATCATCGCTAAATTTATCAACTACAGCAGTTGTTGAATCTACAATTCCTTGAACTTCTAAAGTTTTTGCTTTTTCAGTATCTCCAAGTAAACATGTATCAATTGGATCTTTATTAATATTTTCAATAATCTCTTCAGGATTCTTTATCATAAAACTTTCGGTTAAAAGATTTTGACAAGCTTTATAGATACGCTCAACACTAATAATTAATATACCAGTTGAAGCATTTACTGAACCTAAATCAGCGACATCTAAATATCGACCATCATATGAACCAACATCATATTCGGTTGGCTGTTCAAAAGTTCGATCAGCTAAAACATCTAAAGTTACACGAACTTGTAATCTATTAACTTTATTTTTAAACTCAACCAATATTTCCAAATTGGGATATCTGAATTGTTTATTAACTGTTGTTGTTTTTGATGTGACAGCAGTTTCTTTCAATACGTCATCAACTTCTTCATAAGAATATTCAATTGATGTGTAAACAGTTATTATTTCATCTACCGTTGAAGACACATCTGTGCTCGTAACAGTTCTAGGAGTATTATCCGCACCCTCAACTGCATCACGAGTTTGAGAAGATATAGCTGGACCAGTTACTGTTTCAACATTTTCAGGAATTGTATAAGTAAAATACTTTTCATTCTCTTTTAATAATCGAGGTTCAGTATCAGAAAAATTCTCGTAAACATCATCTGCATAATTTATTAATTGTGTACTTAATGTACCATAAACTGTAGCATCAGATACTTCTAAATCATTATCTATAATTTTAAACTCATTGATTAATAAATTATTTAATGAACATAATTGTAAAAGATTTTCTTTATCATCAGTAATATCATCACAATCAGGTTCAATATAAATAGGTTCAATTAATGTTTGCGCTAATTGTGTTTGAACATTATTCATAATATTTGATATATCATCAACTTTTGATTTTGCATCTGAATCATCAATTACATTACCATCACCGTCTAAAATATCGATATTATTTTGAGCTTGATCTTGTGGAATAGAATGAATATCCGCTGTCAATATATAATCGCTAGGTTTAAAAGCAACCATAAATTCATATGAATCTCTATGTTCTAAAACCACTTCAATAGATGGTTTTAATACTGAACAATCTAAAACAATTTCTGGAATATTTCGTTCAGTTTTAGATTCTTTAACACTACCACCATTATTTATAATACGATTACCAGGTTCTTCTGGACCCGCATCTACACCATATGCTGGTTGTGGATTAGATATTGTTGTACCATCATCTTGTAAAACTTGTTCATCTAATGGTAAGTTTACAGTATCATCTTCTAATGCAGCAGCATCTTTTGTTTTAGCATCTTCTTCAACCTTACAATACGCAGCAGCTTTCATATAATTTAGAGGTGCCTCGCCTGGTTCTTCAACAGTCCCTGTATCAAACATAAGTTTTAAAGCATCTGCTCGCTCTTCTAAAATATCCATATTATCATTAAATTCTTTTCCATCAAGAAAACATTTATATTTATCAATTACCATTTTAATTATATAACTAACATGTTCATTCATAATTGCTTGAACAAGTTTTTTAATAATCATTGTGATTAGACCTTTTGCTGTTGATATAATTAAATCAACAACCCATTGAATTATCTTACATAATAAATCACAACCACATTCAGTTAATGCTGTACCAACTACCTGAATAACAACATTATTCATTTCTGTTAAAATATCTAATTTATTAATTGCCGCATCTAATATTCCAATAGATTCATCTAGTTCAACCCACGAACTTTGAAGAGTTTGAAAATTTCCAATAAATGGTCTAGAATCATCTGTTTCATCATATACCAAATATAATTCCTCTGGTATAAAATTCGGATCAAATAATGCGCCAACTGGATCAGTAAAATCATTTATTTCAGCATTGGTTGCTGATGTAAAATTTTGTAGAAAATAAACAACATCAAAGCTTGGACCAAGTCTATCTAAAGTTGCTTGTGCATATAAATAATCATATGAATTTGCAAGAACATTAAATGTTTTTAATATTACAGAATCAACAAAAGATTCATCAGCCTTAGCTGCATAATAACGATTATATTTTAACTGTTGTAAAGCATTACGTCTAAGAGTATTCCATACTTGATTTAATTGATCTTCAATTCTATAACGGCGTTGAGCCAATATTGACCGCTCTTGAGCAACTCTATATCTTTCTCTCAATCTTGACTCATTTTTTTCAAAAACTTGTTTTGTAATATCAGTTGTGCTTTGATCTGTATCATCACTATATAAACTTACTAATGTATCAGTAGGTTCTTTATCTTTAAAAAGCAACAATGAATCAGTTTCAATATTGTACTCTTCAGTTACATATGCACCATTGTGATTTGTATATGTATAATTTATAACAGTACTATCATAATCATGGTTAAATAATGCATCAGTCCATAATCTTAAATTTTTAAGATTATCTCGATCAATCGAAGAATTTAATTTTTTATATTTCTTTTCAATATTATTTTTATTGATATATAAATCTTTAATGGTCGTTGCATCAACTGAGCCATCTAATCCCCCATCTTCTACCATATCAACAATATTTGCCCACGCACCATCATCAGATGAATGCACGCGCTTTGATAATAATTTTTCAATATCATTAAATGTTGAAACAGTTACAAATTCAAATGGTTGATTAATAGTTAATCCCAAAAATCCTGCTAAACATGTACAACTTGGCTCATATTTATCAAGAATTATTTGATCTAAATTTTTATGAACTAAAGCATCTGATGTGTATCTTGCCTGTATATCATTTTCGGCTGCTTTTTCAATAGGCTTAACGGCAACATCGTATTCATCCTGTGCCTTAGCAACTGACGTTTGAGCAATTGCTAAGGCGTCAGTTTTTTCTTGAATTTCAATATCAATTGCACCTATAATAGGCCCAGTATTTTCATTAACATCCTCATAAGCTAAAGCAGATCTGCGATCTCTTTCAAGTTGCGAAATTTCACGAATTAATAAAGTTTGCTTATCAGAACTCTGTTTCAGTTCTGTTGTTGCCTTAGCATAAGCATCTTTCTCTTTATCTTTTGGTTTAGTATCAGTTGCTTCATAATTGTCAATCAACTTTCTTAACATGCCATCAGAGATAGCACTTGGATCTTGATTCTCAAAAAGAGCAGATGCTTTTGTACATGATTTTAATTTCTTTCTAAACGAAACTAAAGGTTTTAAAAAGGCATCTAATGGGTTACCATCTAGAATCCAATCAACAATTGCATCAAAACCATTAACTGCAGAATATAATGTATTCATCCAATCCCAACCACCAGCACCTAACCAAGGGTTACCAGGAACTGGTCGAACAGTACATAATATAATTTTAATAGCATGTCCAGCTTTAATAATACCTTCGACTGTATCAACAAGTGAGCCTAAAAAATCTTCAACTACCCATCTAAATATTCCATCCACAACTTTATCATTGTAATACTCTGCGGTATTACAACATTTGAATTCCTCAATTAAATCAATAAATGTATCATTGATTATTCTAATCTCATCACCAATTCGTCTAAGTTTTATAAAAAGTTTATAATTTATAGGCGAAGCTTGAACATCAAAATAATCAAAATTTAAATTGCCGAGAGCACTAAAATCTAAATGACATGCAGGTAGACCCATATCTTGTAACTTATCATTAGCTGCAGAACTTGCGGCATCTAATTGCTCATTAAGGCTATTTTGTGCCTCACTATCTAATAATGAACGTTTCTGACCTTTATAACCACCACTATAAGCGGCAGCAAAATCAAGAGTAGAATTCATGTGTGCTCCTTAAATTTTCAAATTGTTCTTGTATAACTAAACCATATGATGCATCAACAGCTGTTATGTATCTCATAGTTTCAGATATTTCAGAACCTATTTTAGCATGTACAAATATTGGTTCAACTATATTTGGACAAGGGTTTGCTGATCCTGGAATAGATGCAGCCATTGCTGAAGTCATCGTTGCTGTAATTGGATCATTAAAACCAGTTGCCGCAGCAATTCCCATACCGCCTAAATCTAGTCCAGCAGACATAGTTTTATTCAATGCTAATGTTGCAGATGCCACAGCAGAACCTAATCCCATCCCAGCCATAATTAAACCATCCATTTGAATAACGGATGAACCAATTGCGACAGCATCTCCTTCTAAAACTAAAGATGTGCTTGATAAATCAATTACTTGTCCAGTCATGTAAACATTTAAATCAGCAACGACTTCAATTAACGAACCGGTTATCGCAGTTCGTGCTAACGCATCGATCTGAACATTAGTATCAGATTTTAAATAAATTAATGTTTTAGCTGATAGCTGAACTTCATTCCCAGTCATGATGTTTCTAGTATTTCCGGTACTTCTTATAACATTTGAACTGAGATTAATCTCATTACTTGCAGTGTTATAATATGTTGCACTCTTCATCCGAATATCTTTATCTGTCTCAATTTCTAATAAACCGTCAGTAATTAATTTTATCCCACTATCAGTTATAATAATCGCATTTTTCTTACCAACTCTAAAAGATATTCCAGTATCATCCATTGTTATAGAATTTTGACCAAACTCCATAGTTGTACCATTTTCTGAAACTTCAATAGCGTTTTGTTTTAATACACCTGTTAACCCACCATTAATTGGAGAACCAACATGTAATAAAACTTTATCTGATGTTAGAGTAACATTTGACGCACCATCATTATGTGCAATGTGAGTAATATCTCTAGAATCATCTTGGTATATCCATGAACCTTTTTCAGTCTTGTTTATTAAGTGAAAAGTATCTCTATTCTCAGGAGTATCTGGTAATGGGCTATGAGCAATAATATTTGTAATATAAGCAGATGTTAAAGCATTAGATCTAAATCTAACATTAACATTCATGCCTTCTTTTAAAGGTGAATACTGTCCTGATGATTTAATATTACCTGAGCCAATTTCTACCCATCGACTAAAGCGATTTCCAGATATCTCATTTCTTGCCCAAATAGCATTATCACCAGCAATTGCTGTTAGTTCATCAATATGTACTAAATACTTCCCTTCAGCACTTGCAGTTTGAACACCGCTTCGAATAACACCAATATATTCTTTTTCTGTAATTGTCATTAACATTGATACATCCTTTTAATTATTTGTTTGTCTTGTATAAAAGAGGCATGTTAATTCTAAGCGCAAGAAAACTCACGAGCTTATGTACTCATGAGTTTTTGCATTGAAACAATTATTTGAGACAATTGATTTAAATAATCATCTGATGATAAAATCATTTTCTCAAAATCAGATGTTACAAAGTTATTTTGATTAATCTTTTTAAGAAGATTATGTCCAATAGTTTCACATATAATTTCAACTGTTTCGCGATCTTTAAATATTTCATAAAAATATTCATAAAATCTATCAGTAATTAAATCATTAATATAAATTTTTAAAGTTTTTTTATTTGTACTTTTAAAGAATTCAGATTTGATTTTATAAAGTTTAGATTGTGATCTAAAAGAATTTCTAGTAAGTTTTAGAAATTTTGAATAATAAAAGAAATAGTCCAATATCGGTATCTCTTTTTTATAAGAATATAACATATCAAAATAATTTAAATCCATAAATGAACTAGAATATTCATCCATTAAAAATTCATAATTGTGTTTAAAATATTTTTTATTTTTCATAGCATAAGACATAATTCTATTTTGAACAATCATTTCATTCACTTGTACTCTCTGAACATTATCAGATAATGAATCATCAAATAATGATTCAAGTTGTTTAAAATATCCAACTTTAACATCAGTAAGTTTTTGAGCATAAAAAGAGAAAATATTTTTATGAATCAACGTTACATATGTACTAAAGATTGCCCTTAAATAAATAGGATTCATATTTTTAATTGCTGTAAACATCATATATCTCAGAATTTTTTCCACAACTTGTTCTTGGTTAATCATTAAAATAGAATAATAGAATTGTCCGATTTTAGTTTTATTGTTGTATTTTATTAGCCATTGTTCAATCAGTGATCTAAGAGTTAAAGTAAACTTCTCTAATTCTGGATTCTGTGCAATGATCATTAATAATTCATGTGAAAATATTTCAATTGAAGTTTTATAACCTCTGATGATTTTTACTTTTCTATTTTGCATAATAACATTCGCTTTCTTTTCTAAACCTTTTAATAGGTAGTGAAACGCGATAAGTTTAATTTTACTAATTCCTGTTTTATACATTGTTAGTTCAACTGTCTGAAAGATATTATCATATATCTCAACTTTTCTGAGGTAATCTTCATCTTCACCAATAGATGCAAGATGATTATCTAAATCATCTTTAACTGCTTTTTCGGCAGCTGGTTTTACAAAATCAAAAATTTCTTGAAACAATTTATTATCAAATTGGTATTTATAGTTTCGTTCATTTTTTAATTCATTGTTTTTGAGAATTTCAGTCTCATTCAATGTTGCATCTAATTTTGATCCCACAAAGGAATCAACGATAAAATCAAGATCGGATTCTGCGAGTAGAAATTTAATTTGGGCTTCTACTGCTTCTACAGAAATTTTAAGCTTCTTTTCCCGTTTGTCACCAATCTCTTTTGCCATTTATTTATCCCAAGGAAATACTACCCAACGTTCATCGCCAGTCATATTATAAATTGAATAGTCATTAAACGCAATGTCTTTTGTGACGATTGAGAATGTTGAATATTTTTTGTTTAAATCATCAGCGCTTAAACCAAGAGCTGAATTTAAATATTGATGCAATGCAATTAAAGTACTACCAGAATCAACAATATCATCAACAACTAAAACTTTTTTAGCAGCTTTTAATTTTTTAATATCTTTTTTAGACATTTTATCAACAACTGAACCGGTTAGTGTATCTGTGTCATCATATGATACAATTTTAACTGATACAATATCTTTAATTCCTAGTTGATAAGCAAGCATTCCAGCAGGAATCAATCCCCCGCGTGTAATACATAAAATAACATCGTAATCTTCAGATATAACTGAAGCCGCTTTGTTCATTTGTGCTTGAATAACTGAATATGATAGTTCAATCTTTTTAGGAGCATCATTTGCATCATTTGCATCATTAGCATCATTTGCATCATTTGCATCATTAGCATCATTTGCATCATTTGCATCATTTGCATCATTATTGTCAGTTTCAGTTAGTTTTCCAGACTGACGTGCCTGCTGTGCCTGTGATTTCATAGACTTAATAAATTCATTAAATTCATCTTGCATATCACGTTTTTTATAATCTTCATTATTTGCTGGAACGATACCTGGGATCAATTCATCAATCAGTTGGTCCATTTTTCCAAAAACATTATTTAATAGTTCTTGAGCTTTTGCTTGTTGTAATTCAGTCATTTCTTTTTCCTTTTTCTCCCGCTCTTCACGGAAGATATTATTAATATTTTTTATAAATTGTTCGCGATAATTATACAATACAACCACCCCCAGCACAACCATCTGCTTCCTCTTCTTCAATTATTCCATCATCACCATCTTCTTGATCAGTGCTTCGAATATTTGAATAATATAAAGTTTTTCCACCGAAATATCGGTGAGTTAAAATTTCTTCGATTAATTCAGTCTTTTTCTTTTTTCCACCACTTTTTAACAAGTTATGGTATTGATTAACAGATAATGTTTGATCCATCCATTTCTGAGCAACTGCTACAAATTTAAAATAATCAATATTATTAAAATCATCTCCCCATGCAGTAGTATAATATTTGCTGTACTTCTTAATATTTGGAACTAATTTTAAGTTACCCTTTTTGGAAGTAGCTATACCACGTGGAGGCTCAATACCAGATGTCGAATTACTTACCATTGCTGAACTACCGAAAGGAGCATTTGCCATTAGAGTTGAATGTCGAATACCGTGATTCTTAGCTCTAGATCTTTGAAGAGCCCAATCAAGTTCAAATTCTTCATTTGATCCAACAAGTTCATCAACAGTTTTAGCATATGTATCTATAGGTAATATACCTTTACTATACTTTGTATCAGATACAAGTTGACAAGGTCCAAACTCTTCAGCTAAATCAATTGATGTTCTAATCATATGATATGAACATAATTCTATTCTATTAGATAGAAATTGTCGACCTTCTCTAGTATTATAAAACTTTTTATTTATTGCCATTAAATGAAATATATCACTAAACCCAATACCTAAAGTTCTTCTCATAATAGCGGCTTTCTCTACCTCTGGTGCTGAGTATTCTCCATACTTGATTAATTCTTCTAAGAATCGAACTAAAAATTCAGATACAATTGGTAATCTATCATCAGTACAATAACCCATATTGATACCAGCTAATATACAAACTCCAACTTCAGCTAAATTGACTAAACCATATAATGTGAAATAATCAAAATCTTCTGATTCATCAACATCAGCAACTAAATCTTTTGTTGTGAATGTGTATAATTCTGACATATCTTTTTGTAACTTTAACAATTCTTTTGTATTGTCACCATGAAAATATGCTTGAGTTCTTAATGAATAAAATAGTCTTCTATCTTCATCAGAATTAAATATTATATTTCTTTTAATAGATGCTTGACCATTTAATGGAAAAATTGGTACAGCTATTTCAGTACAAAGATTACTAATAATTAATGGAATAAGAAATGAACCATGAGAGTTTAAATTTTCAACAAATGTTGTATATTCTCTAGATTGTAAAAAACGTTCATCAATAAAAGTATCAAATATCTTTTGAGCAGATATTTTACGTTGACGTTTTTTAGGAATTTTTTGTTCAGCTAACTCGTAGCGTCTTTTAAATTCTTCATCATCACCCATGTAGTTTGTAATATCTAAAACATCATTCATATAGAATAATGTGATATCTTCACCGTTGGTATATCTTTCAAAGAATAAAGAATTGAACATAATATTATGATCCATTTCTCGAATACGCGTTTCTTCTGTACCTTTAGCATTTCCCCAAACCATCATAGATTCAATCTCTACATGAAAGAAAGGATGATAAACTGTACTTGAACCATCTCTTGATGGTTGAACAAAAGCTTTAGTTAATTTTTCATAACCTTTATATATTGGTAAACAACCTGTATGTTCAATACGACCGTTATCAATATCAGCACCCTCTCCTCGAACAGTATTACCTATTCCAAGACCGGCACCAGCAGCAACTAATTTCATAATCATTTGAGATGCTGCAGCTAACGATTCATTTGAATCACCAGGATGAATAATGTTACAATTATGTACACCATAATCATTTGCAATAAATGTGTGATCATCTTCAACTTCAATATCAAAAACTTCAACATCTTCTTTAAATTTAACAACACTTAATATTTTACTATATAAAATATTATCTTGAAAAAAACCAATATTTTTTGGAGATCTAATATTATCTATATTTTTTAATTGTTTTATAATTGCTTTATTTGTAGTTCGTTTATCTACAAATTTAATAAATTGAGCATTTCCCCCAAATCTTACATTTACTCGATAACATTGTGTATTATTCGAGTTGATATATTTTGAATTTTGAGAAATAAAACCATTTCTCAATAAACAATGATTTGTAAAATCTATAAATCTTTTATCTACAATGTCTAATCCTAAATAATTGTTTGATAAGAAACCATCTCCTAAGAAAATACCTTTTAGAAAATACTTTTGTGATTCATAATCAGCATATAATATTTTTTCATGAATTGTTGATTTATTTCTTTTTTCTTTAGCATCATTAACAACTTTATTAAAAAAGTTTGCTAATATCTTATGAGACACATTTAAAGATATTGAATTATCACCATTATCATATATTTTGCCTTCAATATTAAAAACATTTTTAATTCTTAATTTTAAATCTAATAAATAATCCATTTCGTTAATATTTAAAGAAAAATTAATATGATTATTTACAACACACCCCTCAGCAACAAACCACCCAAGAATATACATAAAATCATTATCAACTTCAATGAATCGATTTAAATCAAATACACGAACATCGTCTTTAGTTATATAACCATTGATTAATTTATATTTATCGTCATTGATAAAATCATTCATATCAAATATGTTATCATTTAATACTTTTTTATCAAAAGGAATTGCAACGTAGTCATAAACTGATAAGTCTTTTGCGTCTACAAATTTAGAAACATCTAACCAATCTTTGCTCAATAACTCACAATCTTTTTTATAATGATTTTTTGATTTTAAACAATGCTTAGTATGGTGTTGACTAGTGATACAAATAGGTCTAGAATTAGACGGTGTTTGATTTCTAATACATTTTACATCTTCCCATAAAATACTTTTAATTGGATGATTATCAGTTGATGTAAATTCATCATTTAATCCATAAGACGTATTAATTGTTACAAATTCATCTGTATGAATTTTAGTTTTTATAGCTACAACTTTTTTCAAGTTGCCTTGAATTGTTTGAACATTGTCGCCTATTACAATCTCTTTAATTAATTTAAAATCTAGATCATTTATACGAATTTTTGTATCGCCTCTGAAACAAGAAATGAATCTTTTAAATAATGTTCTTAATTGAATCATAATAGGAGTTGGTAAAGATGCTTCAAATGTTGAAAGAATTCTATAGCCTTCTTTAACCCATTTTGTTCTAGCCTTAGGTTCGTATTTTGCAAATGCAAACATGACTATAAGCATAAACATTTCTTGTGGTGTTTCTTTAATTTTACCATATTGTTTAACTAGGTATGAATCTGCTGTCTTTTTAAGTCCAGAATATACAAAAAGATCGTCACGATCATATTTAATCGATTGACCAAAATGTTCAATCTCCCATTCATCATAATGCTCAAATAGATATTTACCATCATAATATTTTTGCTTGACACCAAGTTTAATTCTATCTAAAAATGGCTCAGGTGTATAAGTACCATATACTTCTGAACGAATATCTTGATTTAGAAGACGAGCAGCAGCAATTTGATAATCAGGTGTCTCTGGAGAGATTCTATCAGCACTAGATTTAATTAATGCTTTTTGAATCTCTTTTGAAGTCGTACCATCCAAAATAGAAGCTGCTGCCCCCATTTCAATTTCAGAAGCACTGACATCAACCAACCCTTCAACTGAATATTTAACATACTTTTGATGCTTCTCAGCTTTATATGGTTCAATTCGACCGTCACGCTTCTTAATATTCTTTTCTTTCATATTATTCCCTTATACTTTACAAGTGTTTTTTAATAATTTTTTCATTAAGTTAGTAAGCCCGTCCATGTTTTGATCAACAGCACCTGTAACATAATTTAGAATTTTTTCTTCTTGTGGAAGTTTTTCATTCTTGTCCATATTAATATAGTTCTGGACCCAAGGAATAGGATTCTTAGTGATATATAAATTTCCAAGTAATTCTTTAGTTGGCTTATATCCAACAGCTTTCATGCGACGAATTGTAACATAATTTAAATATTGAATTAAAATATCAGCATTCATACCAATATAAGAACCTTCTTTAAACATGTAATTAATCCATTCAACTTCTTCAAAATAAGCTTCATAAAATCTTGCTTCAATATCAGACTCTAAATCTTTAAATACTTGAGTGAACCCTTCTGATTCATCTTTCTTTAAAAGCTTGATTACAAATTGAGTTAATGCTAAATGTTCATTTTCATCTCTACAAATAAATTGTAAATTTTCAGATAATCCCGACATTAAATCTTGCGATTCTTTGAGTCCCCACATCGCAGCAAAACCTGGATAAAATCTCATACCTTCTAAGATATTGATCTCAACCCATAACATAACAATTGATGCTTTTAAATCATAAAGTTCTTTTTGTGTATATTCTAATCCGCGCTGCTCTTTATAAATATAGCTAATAACATTAAAATATGCTCTATCATAAACCGATCTAATTTTTGAAGCAATTTTCATAAGCGCTGGTAAAGTAAATGATTCATCAAATATTTCATCAGGTTTTTCATAATATGCTCTAAGCATTTCAGTATAAGTTCTTGAATGTTTAGCACCTTCAAAATATTCCCAAGTTAAAATAACATTTTCTAATTCAGGTAAAGTTGTAATTTGACCAAATATCATTAATGGTCCACGACCTTGAATTGAATCTAAAAATATTAACTTTTGCAGATTTCGAGTAACTATATATTTCTCAGCATTTTTTAAAATGCTTTTAAAATCTTTTTTATCAGTTATTAATGGTATTTCATCATGTTTCCAATCGAACCCTTGTTGAGTATCATTTGATTTATCAAAGAAACTATATTTTGGATCATCAAAACGTTGAGTATTTCTACCTGAGCCTAAAAACATTGGCTCATGTTTAAAATCAATATGATTAGGATTATATAATGAACCTGCATTATTATCATGATCACAAAATTCGGCTAATCGATTTGCACTTAAAATATCAGCAATATTGTCTTCTTTTATAGCAACAATATCATCTTCATGTTCTGGGTCGATACCCATTTCATTGTTAAATCCTGCAATCATCGTAAGCCTTTATTTTTCTGTTTCTGTGTTAACATCTTTTTCAGAAATTTCATCTTTTGCTTTCTCAGCAGCCGCTAAAATCTCTTCTTTTGCATCTTCATTGATACCAACATCTAATCCTTGTGCACTCAACATTTCTGAAATTTTAACTTGAATTGGAATTGCTTCTGCGGCTTCTAGGTCTTCAGGTACTACACCATTAACATGATTTAGATCAGCAACTGATGTTCTTAATATGAATGTGCTATTATCTGAGTTAATAATATCAAAAGACTCACTAACCATTTCAGCTAAAACTGCTTTTGCTTCTTCAACTGTATCAACTTTACGAGTTAATCTTAATACATCTAAACCAATAACATCGCGCATACCTGCTCCTACTTGAGTCTCTGTTGTCATATTTTGTAAACTTTCTTTTTCCATTTTTTAATTCCTTATATTTATTATGTAATTTATTATTTCTATATTAACTTTTTCTATCTTTAAAGATAGTTTCAATAATTATCAAAAAATATTAAAAGTTAACTAGAAAAGTAGGGAAAAATAGTTAATATTTCTATATTAACTATTATATTTCCCAAACTATTTTAAGTACTCTTTATACTCTGATGCAAAATCAATGAATAATTTTTTATTCTGTTCGGGCACCTGATCGATAAACATTTTCCACTTTTCATTTGATTTGATAAAACCTTGAACAGTTAAATCTTTAACTTCGATTTCATTATAAACATCTTCTAATGCTTTATAAAGGGTATCATGAAATTTATCACCGAGTTCTAATCCGTACCCAATTCGCTGAGCAGCGACATTATCTTCCGCACCATTCCAAATCTTCGAATATGTTCCTTCTTTATATCCATGATCTTGTCTAAAAATATTTAAACAATATTTGATTTGATATAATTTATACATATCATTAGCTGATTTTCCTAAAGAATACCATATTTTTAGCCATGCTGTAAATGCTCCTAAATAATTTTTCATTAGTACCATATTTAAGAAATTGTTTATTGTATCAACTCTTATTTTTTTAGCAAGTTCATCATCGAACGTTATTTTTGGTTGATCTGTTTGCATACTCATAATCTCATGAGACATTAATAAAGTGCTCATCATTGGGATCTGATTAAGTTCAATACCTTTTGCAAGTATGAAATGTAATAAATCAATCATTTCAATTTCTAAATTTGCCCAATCCGTTTTACCTTTTTTCCACCACTTCCAATCAGTGCTATCTAACATCTCTGCACATTCTAAAATGATTGCCAATTGCCAATCCAACCCTTCGGCTTCCCATGTGTTGCTAATTTTGTTATTTAAACTTTTTTGATATGCAACTATTCGATTGAATTCTTCAATATCAAAACCAGTCTTATTTTTTATTGCATCAAACTGTTGGTTCGTCATCTCATTTTGTGTTGGCATCTTAAATTTTATATCTGCTGTATCTGCTGTATCCATTATTTACCTTTTAATTCTTGTATCAATAAAGATGCTTGAAGTTCCAATAGTTCTTCATTCCATATTGTATTGTTTATATGATAATCAAATTCAAAATCATTTAAACTAGTTTCTGATGAATGATTATCATATTCATCAACATCATAGTAATTTTTACCAATAACTTTAGCAGTTATTACCTTTGTAAAATTATCAGACAGTGCTTCATATTCATATGGAAATCTAAAATCTGATATAACAATATTTCCCTTAGTTGATTTAATTAAATCAACTGTGTAATCAATCCAAATATTATCATTGAAGAATATATTTTTAAATATATTCATATGTTGTAAAAACAATCTTGCATCAACTTTTTCATAACCATCTACAAATATAGGTAGTGATCGAACATTAAAGCTTTCAATAAATTCAATAATATTGTTATCATCATATTTTGCATATCTATAATGTTTAATCAAAGCTTTTCTGAATTTGATATCAAAGTCTTCAATATCAATCTCAAATGGAACATTGTTATTTTTATATTCTTCCATTACATCGTATTCTTTTCCCGCTATTTCATACGCGATTTCTTTTAATTTAAATGCGACAGCAATTTTTGTAAAGTTTTTATTAATGATTGAGTCTGCGAAGAAATCTTTACCTGCTCGTTTCTTACCATTAATCATTATGATCTTTTTATTTTTCATTCTTTTCCTTTAAAATTAATACCTCTATACCACATATACTTCGCGTATAACAAGCGTTATTGTATTATACATACTAATCGTCGAGTACACGCAAAATCATAAATATAAGCAATAAAAAAATAGGTAGCCTAAGCTACCTATTCTGGTAAATCTCCTGCTGGTATATAAGCAGGACCTGTCTGTTCTACAACAATTGGTTGTTGTAGATTTGGTATTACGGGGGGCTGCAAAGATGCAGCAGGTTTAGGTGTTTTTGGTACTTGTGGCACAGGCACCTGATTAATTACAGGAGCTGCGGCAGGAGCTGTAGGCACTGGTTGAGGCACACCCACTGCCAGTTGAGCCTGAGCAACTGGCTGCAATACTTGAGCAGTAACATTACCACCCATAGGCATAACGTATCCACCCGCAACTACTCCTGGAACCGATTGAGACTGTGCTGCAGGTGCTGCCGGTAAGGTGTGTGTTGGAACAGTTGGTGTAGGAATATTCGGCTGAGGAGCATTAACAACTCCAGGTGCAGCGGGCATACCATTTGAAACAATTGGTTGAATTGGAGTACTCGGAAGAGTACCAGAGGGTACTGGAGGTAAAGGTGTTCCCGCTGCTTCTGCATCAGCTGCAAGCTGCTCATAACCTTCTAAGAATAGTTTATCAACCATAATTTGCATAGTTGTTTCACCTTTGTATGTATTCTCTTCAAAATATCCATGAACTTGACATTTGATACCTTTCATACCATTTTTACCCATAGCATCAGATTGAATACATACTTGTGATCTGAAAGATACATATCTATATTCATTCGGGTTACCATTTGTGTCAAACATTGTAATGGTCCCAGTACTCATTTTCTTTTTACCATTAGCATAAAAATTTGTATCATTCCAAAGCATTACGCCTTCATATACTTGAATTTCGTTTTTAGCCATTTTCATTCTCCTGAATTAATTTTATAGTTGTAGGGTTTGTTTGTTGTAAATCTTTGATGAACTTAAAAGATTCTGTTGAACTCACCGTTAGAATCATATCACAATGTGAAGATACTTCAGCGCAGTATGCAACTGTTTCAATAGGTGCTGGACCTTTTAGTTGAACTTCTAATATTTTAGTTGGATCTAATTCTAAAAAAGACTTTTCCATCTTAATTAAAATATCAGCATCAAATTTATCATCTTGTTTAAACTCAAAAATTACTGAATTATTTTTTATATCAATTTCTGTTTTATTAGCATCCATATTAAGACCTATTTCTATCAGGATCATTTAATTCCCGATTTGTTTTTTCTTTTTGACACAAATTAATTAAAATATCTAATGCATCATCATCTAACTGTTTTAATATTAAATGATTCTCTGAGTCATTTAATTGTTTTGATATATCAGAAGCCATTTCTGATATAATTTCGGGATTATATAAAGCATTAACTATCATTTTATCATTTCGAGCTTCTGTTGTAATTTTTGAATCACTTAATGATGCATTAAACATTCCGTTAAGAAACATTTAATAATCTCTTCATTGATTGTGCAATCCATTTGATTTCATGCTGTGCATGATCATCATCACGAAGTGCAAAGTAATTCTTTAATTGGAAAGGTAAAAACCCTGACCAAATAGTTGTATACATTGACTGCGGTAATATTCGTCTTGCTTCTTGTGGTTTGATACCTTTAGCGATTGCTGCATCGTAATGATCAACCATCATTTGAATTAATTCATCAGTATCTGTAAAAATATTAGATTCATCATCAGAATGTTCTGATATAACACTTCTCATCTTTTCAGAAACATAAAATTCAAAAGCGTTTTTCTTACCAGACACATATCTGCGTGAAAGTTCTTGAAGAACAATACGGTGACGATTATGTTGCTTTGATGTATTCATATCCATCTTCATTAAAAATGTTGCCCAATTATCAGAGATAATTTTTTGTTCGATTTTACTAATATTGTAAAAATTTAAAAAACTATCATTAGGATTACCATATTTTTCATTATCATGATACAATGCTCTATAGTTTGTAAGTAGATATTGATATGATTCTTTACCTTCATATACAGTTATAAATTCTCCGTACTTCTCAACATCTAAAATGAAATCATCATCACCTGCATCTTCTCTATGATATTGAATTGCAGCTAATTCAATATCTTCTAATCTATCTCTGTCTAACAAAACTGGCACAAATTCAAAACTTGAACTAGGAAGCCCTTTAGCTTCAGCTGCGAGTCTATTATATAAACTTTCTTTGCCTACAACTCCTGGATTATCATAACAGATACTAGCAACTGTTGTTATCGCTTCAATTCTTGATTCATCATTTGTATTTGCTTTTGAAAAATCCCAAAGCTGCACATATGCAATATCGTCTCCGAAAATATTAGTTTCTTCTTTTAATTTTTTAATATACATTTAATTCCTTTTTTGAATTCTTTTATAGTTATTATTTCTATGTTAATAATTTCTATCTTTAAAGATAGAATATTTTATTACAAATTTTTATCAATAAACTCTAATTTAAATCTGTAACTTCTTAATATTCCTCTATAACTTTTAGAAGTTGGGACACCATGTGATACAAGTTTACAATTATAATTCACAAGAATTTCTTCCAAATTTCTAATTTCTTGTAGTGTTGGTATCCAATCATGTAGCTGAACTTTAAGAGCTCTACCAATTCTAACTCTAGGTTCTCCTTTTTTATATTTCCAACGAATGTCGTTATATATCATAGCGCTTGTTAATCCGAGTGCAATTCTAACTGCTTGTATAAACGGGATTTTATTTGCTTTTTTTATTTGTGTTCCTATCATTATAAGCCTTAAATTTTTTTAATCTTCTGTTATATATTCTTCTAGGTAAATACATTTCTTTTCGCATTTTTAATGTGTTTTGAATATATAAAGTATCTATATTCCTAATACATGCAACTGTGACTTTGTATCCATTTGCGTTATCAATATCTATATATTTTTCAATCTTGCCTCTAAATCTAATAACAGTGTTCTTTTTTAAATGTTTAGTATGTTTTGAATCTTTTATCCACATATGTTCTCTAAATAGTAATCTACCATTTAAGCGAACTTCTCTTAAAAGTATTCGAATATATCCGAATCTATTTAAATCTGAAGTGTTTCTATTCTCAACAATTGCTGTAAAAGTTCTGAATGGTTCATCCGCGAATTTTGGATTGAGTTTTTTGTTCATTGAATAGCCTCCATGTATGTTTTACAGCATACATGTTAGCTTTACGACTTGCCTTATCATCAGTGCAACTTATCTTATACTCAAATAATTTGCTTTTATAAATCGTATCATATATCTGTTTTTGTGTTTTCATTAGAATCCTTTTTTGGTAATCTTCATTTCTAAATAGAAAGTATCAAATGTAAATTGTATTAATTTATATCCTTTACTTTCCGCCAAATTTACTATTTTATTTAATTCATTCATACTATCACATTGCATAAAAAAATGATTTTGCACTTCAGAAAAATCATATTCTTCTTCATATTTAAATTTTTTAATTTCAAACCATTCTTTAGGAAATGCTAATTCTGATGCTAGATGAATATAATCTTTTTTATTATCAGGAATATATGCTGATAGTGTTCCAGCATTAAACGCATGCTCGGGATTTAATAATCCCTTCATGGCATAGTTATATTCTTTTTGTGTTAAATATAAATATGAGTCTTCATTTTCAGTACTCGATATATTTAAATAATACTGAGGATCACTTGATGTTTCAAGTTTTGTTTTTTTTAAATCTTTTATGAAATTTAAATCAACGTTAATTTTATAAACATGTGTATCTGATAATTTTTTAGGAATCATGTTACATTCCTAAAATATGCAACTTTAAACTTGGTCTAGTAATTGCAACATATATTAATCTCAATACGCCTTCTTTATCACGAGTATAAAACCTTTTTAAATCTCTCATATCAAAATACATTGATTCAGTAGTTGAACCTTGAAGTTTATGCAATGTACTTGCATACGAATATTTTATTATTCCAAAACGATTCATAAGTTTGAAATATGCTTTCCAAGCATTTGATTTATTGTAACCTTTTTGAGTTTTTGCAAAATCTAATAACTCTTTTAACTTGTCTTTATACACTGATGTTGATTCAGGATCTAAAACATTAAACATTCTAGAGTTTCCTTTACATCTCCAATACCATACACTATTTTTATCATCAAATACTTTTTTTGTTGATTGCACTTCTACTGTTTCACCATTTTGAAAAATCAATTCACCTGATGCATTTGAATAAGGTTTTTGAAATACAACCTCATCCCCAGCAGCTAAGTAATTTAATTCTTTTGTATCAACATATCTAACATACACATTATATTGATCAACCATTACATTTGTAAATGACCCAATCATTTTAATATGCTCATTTTCAAAATAATCCGGCAAAAATTCATTTTCTTGTAGAAGTTTAATTTCATCTGTTTCATGAAATAGTTCAAAAATATTATCTGGATGATTCCCATATTTTATATAATCTCGTATTTCATTTGCTTTTTCAATTATAGATGAACCTTCTTTTTGTCGAACAGTTTCTGTTAATTGATAATGCATGATCTCTGGATGATCATAAATAATATTTTCTCCACCCTCAACAGGAAGTAATTGGTATTTATCACCTACAAATAATATCATCTTGCATCTATCATCTAATATTTCCATTGTTAATTTATATAACTCTTCTGATACCATACTAGACTCATCAATAATTAATAAATCAGTATATTGTAAACACTCATTAAATTTATTAATTACCAACTTTGGTTTAGTTGTTACATTATCAGCGGAACCATCATCACCAAAACCATAATCAAGTTTTAAATTTAAAAAATAATGAATTGTTCCAGTAATTAAATTTGGATCTGTGATTTTTGCTTCGGTTAACATATCAGTTACAACAGATAGTGCTTTATGTGTCGGTGTGGTCATTGCTACTTTAATACCCTGTGATAACACTTCTTTTATTATCTGCGTCAATATCCAAGTTTTTCCTGTTCCAGCCGAACCAACTAGTGAATACACCTTATTCAAAGGTGCACCATCATCTTTTAAAGTCATTGCTGCTGAAACAATTCCATTGAATGTTTCTAACTGTTTTTCATTTGCCCCGTTTACGGTATTTATCATTAAAAGCTCCTTTTAGCTACACTTTCAAATTCTGTTTTCTTTAAATTAATTCTATCAGCAGTTGTATCCAAATTTGGGATAACTTTTTTTAAAAATGCTGTTAAATTATCTAATGTGAAATTTTCATTATTTTCAATTAAAGTTTCCAATTTTGTACTAGAATCTGATAATTCATATGTGATTCTATAAACACCTTTCTCATATAATCGATCTTTTATATCAAACATTTTAAACATTTTTGTTCCTTATGCTTTATACACTCGACACACTCGACACACTCGACACACTCGACACACTCGACACACTCGACACACTCGACACACTCAACACACTCGACACACTCGACACACTCGACACACTCGACACACTCGACGACACACCTTGAAGTTCAAGTAATAGTTTATTTATTTTATGAATATCTACCTTTTGTGGTAATGTTGATGATTCATATAATACATCTAATAACTCTTCTGATTTCTTAGCATATGCTATAATTTCATCATATTCATATTTTCCATATCGAACATCTTTTACCATTTGTAAATCATCATCTGTTAATACAGGGTCAAATAAACAATCTCTAAGAGTATGTTCAGCTCCAATCATTAATCGATATAAATGACTTGCATGTTTTGTATCATAACCATGTTTATCTTCGAGTACAGATCTTGCAATGTTTCGTTCAATCTTCCATTTCCACATTTTAGAGACTTCGTCGAAGTCAGCTTTATAACGATCTTTATCGATAATGATAGAACACACAAAATCTCCAACTTCTTCAGGAGGATGTTTCTTAACAGAACCTTGTCTATCAAAGATGCCTGAACCATCAGTAAAAATATTTAATATTGATCCACCAAGTGCTCTGAAAGAACCAGATTCTAATAATAAATCTCTAATCGTTAATACTTCGATATCATTTCCTATACTCATTTCAAAAGGTGCATCCAAATCTAATCTCTTGGCTTTTTGATCGAATGCTTTTACATAATCAATCATTCTAGGAATCATATATCTTTTAAGTTCAGTAATATCTACTTTAGGAAAAGCGAATTGAGGATATTCTACATCATGACATTTAAAGAATGTGTCAACACTCATATTAGTAGGCAATTTTTCATCAACGGCTAATGCTGGAAAAATATGATCATCAAATAATTCAGATGCTACTCTTCCACCAAAATTATCAGAAACCCATGTACGATCAATTCTTCGATTGTTTCTATGAGTAACTAACATTTGTAAAACTAATGTTGACATTGGATATTTTTCAATCCATCTATTATGATTTTTGATCTTATGTAGCTGTGACATAGCATAACCTGAGAATGTATGTTTTAATTTTTTTGTCATAAACAATTGTTTATGACTAAGCAAGTAATGTCCTTGATCATTACAATAAATATTTGCATCTGAAAGGCTATCAAAAGTTATTGAATCTAATGTGTTTGGATTCCCATTTGACAACATTTCTGTAAATTTTTTAATTTCCCATAAAACGATATCATCGCAATCTTTCATACCTAAATTATAATCATTATTTAATTTAATAAAAAATTCTTTATCATTACGAGATTCGATTATTTCTAATTGTTCTAATAAGCCAACTTTTGATTTTATATCAGATATGAATACTCCTCGATAATCCCAATCTGATTCACTATTTGATGTGCCATATAACCTTGACCCAGCGACATGTATAAGTATAATCTCTATATCTATACCTTTATATTTAACTTTAATATTTTCTTTCATAACAACTCCACTATATTAACAAATAATTATAAAACATAAGGAGACCAAAATGTCAAATAATACAACGAAACAATATCATTATGTTTATCGAATAACTGATAAACACAATTCAATGCATTATGTTGGTTCAAGAAGTTGTAATATATTACCCATTGATGATCTAGGTAATGTATATTATTCTTCTTCGACTAATAAACAATTTATAATTGATCAAAAAAAAGATCATCCGAGATTTAAATATAAAATATTATATATTTTTAATAATCGCAAAGATGCTATAAAATTTGAATCTAAATATCATCATTATTTTGATGTTCGATATCATCCAAAATTTTTAAATAAGGCAAATCAATGTGTAACATTTTATCTAATACATTCAGGTGATGAACATTTTACCAGTAAGATGTCAATCGATGAAAAAGAGTTGTTTTATAAAAACAACTCTCAAAAAATATCAAAAACATTAAAAGAATATTATAATAAGAATGAACATTGGTCTAAAACCCACCATGATGCTTCTAATATTTATAAAACTGCTTCAGAAAAGCAACGAAGAACAAAATCTGATCCAATCATTAATGCTAAGATTAGAGCATCTATAAAAGAAGGATGTAAAAATAGAAACACTTCAGGAAATAAAAATCCAAACTCGAAAAAAATAATAATTTTTGATAATAATGATAATGTTGTATGTGAATGTAATGGTAATTTTAAATCAAAATGTTACGAATTAAATTTACCATACGGTGCAATGTGTAAAACATATATAAACAATACAATATTATATGAAAATAAATCTTGGCAGACACGAGCTATAAAATCTGACAGAGGATTTTGCATTGGATGGTATGCTAGATTTCATTAAAATCCTTTTTTATTAAATGTAAATTTCATTAAAATCTTTTTTATTAAATGTAAATTTCATTAAAATCCTTTTTTATCATTTTTAGTTTTTTTAGTTTCTTTAGTTTCTTTATTTTCAATCTCGCGCTCAAGCATTATATAAAAATGTCCAGATGTTGCACCATGAACACTACCAGGTACAACTCCTGGTACAGCATCACATATATTCCAACCATTTTTTAAATATACATTAATCTCTTCTGATAGGCCTTTAGCCGTCCAAGAATCTAAAATAATTACTTCTTTCATTATCTATCTCTGCGCTCTTTTCCAATATACTCAACCATTCTGAATAGATAAGTTTTTGATTTAGATATTGCATCTGTGATAATTTTTATAGGACATTCATCAGCATTTCGCCAAAGACCTGATGGACACTTCATCTCCAATTTACCAGTACCTCTAAGTTTTTTTACTTTTTTAATACTTAAAACATCCTCGGATGTTTTAAAATCAACTCTGTCAAAATCTATATCATTTTTATAAAATACTGTTTGAGTTCCACAATCATCCCCACACCAATTTGGTATACCATCTGCAGTGTAATGAACAATTTTATGATTATCATATTGTACTGAAAATATATAAAAGCCGTCTAATCTGCTTTTTGTATCAACAACATTTTTAACAATACCAAATCCATATATTAATGAGTATACTTTATTATCTTTCATAATATTATCAAAATACATAATTATCCTTTTTCTTTTTTTCTTTTTCAAATAATATTGCGTATGCTCTATTATTGCCACCATTACTCATCTTGAATTGTTTTTCACTAATTTCCCAACCTTTTTTTAAACGTCTTTCGATCTCTTTATTCATCTCACCAGAATTTGATGTTGAAAACATATAATATTCAAATGTCTTTCGTCTTGTTGTTTTTGTGTCTCCCATGTAGACTCCTAATCTGATTCCATATTTATTTTAACTTGTTCCCAAAAGCCGCTAAGATTACCATAATCTTTATATGCTTGTACTTGTTGTGGGAACCCTTTTGCGATCTTATTTAAATTTGTCGTGTCGGCCACTGCCATCGCATCAAATATTTTTGTTAAGAATCCTCCTAATTTATTATATTGCCAAAAATATAAATCAGTTTCTCCTTGATTTATATTTGATCCATCTCGTAACTGCATTGTGCGATTACGTTCATCACAATCTATATAATCATTCATTTTAAAACCTTCTTTGTTTTTTAATTGGTGTTATACCTAAAGTTAATGTTATCCAGAACTTATTATTTGAATCAGTTATTGAATGATTCAAAATAGTAACATCAAATTTTGTTCTGTCAATTTCTAATTGTTTATCAACCATTTCAGGAAAATGTTCAGTTGGTGATAATGTGGTATTTTCCAAAGTATCTGCAATAATTATCCAATCTTTATATCCATTATATGTTAATGATTTATCAACCGATGGTACATCTTCAATCTTCTCAATCTTCTCAATCTTCTCCTCAATTGTTTTTTCAATTATTACCTCTTGAGGAGCCAATTTTTGCATATTATTTAATTCTGACACATCATCATACATTTTCTGTTGTTGCATCGCCATCATCGTCATCTCCAGGGACCGATCCTGCATCTGTCTCTGAAGCGTCATCATCTTCGCTCGCCGATTTTCCAGCACTTTTGATTGATTCTTTTGATTCTTTTGATTTGCTGATATTAGTTGTTGAAACGACATCATCATTCTCCTCTTCATCTACTTTTGATATATCTCTCAACGTATCAGAACACTTTCCTGCAGCTGCAGATAATAAACTAAAAAACATCTGAGCACTTCTAAAATCATTTTGTTGTAATTTTTGCATAGATATCTTTTGAAATTTACCTATCTCCTGAGTTGCAGAATTTATGTCTCTTATCTGTTCTGGTGTGATATTATTCATTGAACATCTCCTTTAATATATCATTATCCATTTTTCGTTTTAATAAGTCTACTTTATCTATTAATATGATAACATTAGCATCGATATTAAAATTATCAGAATCATCTTCACCTATATATGAAACCATTATTGTATTATCATCACCATCTAAACCTGTTGCATCATAATGACTAACATAATCAACTTCATATAATTGTTTCTTTTTTAAATCTAAAATTAGATCATTCTTTTGTAAATGTATACCCTTTATCTCTATCAACTGTTGAGATTGAATTTGAGTTAACATATTAACAACTTCATCTCTGATTTCAGATTGTCTTTCATTCTGAATAAAACACATCATCTCATTCAATTTCGAAAAATCAAAGACCCGATTACCTGCTAAATTTGTAACATTCATAGTTTCTCCAATTCATTTTTAACTCTTTCAGCAGCAACTGTTTTTTGAGCACATTCAAAATTTCTACGAACAGCTGTCAACGTTTTAGGTTCCATTTTATAACCTTTAGCTGCAAATCTATATGCACGATAAACTCTTAAAAGATCTTCATCTAACCTCTCTTGTGGGTTACCAACAAAACGTAAAGTTTTTGAAATTGTATCATCAATCCCTTGACCAGTTATATCTAAAACCATCACAGTTCTTAAATCAACCATTAATGAATTTACGGTGAAATCTCTGCGATAGACATCATCTATAATTGTGCCAATTTCAACTTGAACAGGCTTTCCATCAATATATTCACCATCGCATCTGAAATTTGCAATCTCGAATTTTTCACCATCTTTTGAAATATGTAAAACTTTAAATTGATTACCTGCCTCAATACATTTAAAGCCTCTGCCTCTAAAAATCATCTCTAATGATGCGTATGGAATATCTGTTGCAAAATCATAATCATGGGGAACCTCACCATTTAATGCATCACGAATTGCTCCACCAACTAATACAGATTTACCATCGAATAAATTGAGTGTGTCTATTACTAATCTAGTTGTTTCAGATAATCCATAATCAAACATTATTTGTAATAATGAATTTATATTTTGAAGCTGACGTTCTTTATCTTGCATAAAATTTGATCGAGGATTAATTAAATCTTCTCCAGATAAATAATCAGATACTCCGTAATTGTATTGATTCATATCTTTTATCAATTCTTGAGGTACACCTGCATTATGGACCACGAACGGTTTTTTATTTAATAAAACATCTTTCATACCTGGCACATATTTTTCAAGTTTCGAAAAATATAGATTTTTTAGACTCTTTAAAAGACCATCGTTATAATAATGTAATTTCATTATTTTCTCCTATTTGAATTTATAAAAACGATCTTTAAAGATCGTTTTTATATTTATTTTTACTACTGTGTTGTAAAACGTTAACTTATCAACTATATATAAAACGATCATTAAAGATAGAAAAGTTAATATAGAAATAAGGTTTTTAATCCAAGATAAAACGATCTTTAAAGATCGTTTTATCATTTAATATTGTTGCGTGCCATCTTCATTATCATTACCTGTTGAGAATCCACCATTCCCCCAGATAAAAGTTTTAACGTCTTCATAATCAGTTTCAGAATTTCCCCAAAAGGTATCTGCAGAATCATGATCAATATAACCTTCAGTTGACCAATTAATAACAGCATTTGGATATACTTCTTTAATTGCTCTTTCAATCTTATCTAATTTAGATTGATCACCTTTAGCATCAACTGTTATATAATCAGCTTTGTCTAACCATGCATCAAAATCTTCCCATGCCCAACCATATTCACCATCACCTAATGTAATTTGACACTCATCAATATTTTGATCTGGCATACCAACTAATGTTCCTAAACTTAAAGAATGTGAACTACTACTATTTGTCTCAAATATATTTTTTCTTACTTTTTTCATGTTAAACCTTTTTATTTGCTTTTTATTAATTTTAATTGTTTTTTAAATTCTGATAATGTTAATTCAACACCTTTATCAGAATTCGACATTACGAATTCATTATCGTCCTCAGAATATAATAAGAATGGATACATTTCATCGTATACTATACCTGATGAGAAAGATATAGAACCATCTTCATCCCACACATGATAACCGACAGATTTTATGATTTCATTTAATTCTATATTAATTTTAGCATCATCTGTTACTCTATATTTATATTTAAAATCTAAAGGTGTACCAAAATCTTTGAATAAATCTTTTAGATTTTTATCTAATGATTTTAACTTTTCTTCATTCCGATCAATTAATTCTTGACTGAACGTATAAGGTTCATCATTAACTAAAATACCATCAGATCTTCCAAATGTATCTTTCGTCATAGCCATTCCTAAAGGATGTAGCACCTCTTTATTGATTTTATAAATCAATCCTAATCGGGACGCGATGTCCCAATTAATTGTTTTTTTATAGTCCATTTATACCTTCTTGTATTAAATTATTATAATCTTTTTTATCTTCTTTTGTTTGATCTAAATTTTCGCGATCAAACTCTAAATATTCATCAATACCATCATCAATCTCTTTTTGTATTTCATCTTTTATTGTACCAGTACCATTAGTGATTATATCTTCCCACCAATTTAAAACCTTTTTTCCATTTTCATGTAATTTCCAATCAGTTTTCGACTTGTCTAGATACATTTTTCGATTTTCAGGTTTCATATATGATCCTAATTTGAGGTCTCACCTGACCCTCTTTTTTTAGATTTGATAACTGTTGTTTCACAAACTATCATAAAAGATAGTTTATCTAAAAAATATTTCTTCAAAGAATATTCTACAGATTCATCATTAATATGTTCTTGTCTAAAATCGTGCATAATCTTTTTTTCTCTATAATCTTCTCGAGGAATCATTATAGATGCAAAAGCACTTAATAAAATAATAATGCCTGAGAAGCCTGCTCCAATATATTTTCCATATTGTGTCATATCGTGATTGAGAAGATTTTCAACTTGAGGAAACATATATAAAATACACATTCCCAAAATAAATGATGCGATTGTTGTAACTAACCCTAAGATAGCAAGCGCTAATACCCCAATCATAATACTTTTTAAGTCTTCAATAAAACTATGTGATAATCTTATTTTATATTTACACATTCTGAAAACCTATTTCTTTAGATATTCTATCTCTGTTAAAATCTGCTAAATAATTAACTTTTCCCCATCCTAGTAAATTGCTCATATTAGTCCTTTATGTTTTTTAATTCTTTAAGAAATATATCTGTATCTAATATCAAATCGTTTGTTTTTGTTAACTCATCTTGAACTTGTTCCATTTCATCATCAGAGAGAAGATGATCTTCTCCTCTCATGACAATTTTTAAACATTCATCTAAAGTTCTCATCTAAAATTCAGAGTTAATACGTTCTCTAATGTCGTCTAAAGTTGTTAAGTTTTTAAGCTCACCATCCTGGAAAACAATATTTAATTTATTATCTGATGATTTAACATCGGCCCAAGTACAGTTTTGTTTTAAAACATATTCACCATCAACTAAATTTACAGCTAATAACCCTTTAGCCGATTTTTTAGTACCAGAATCAGTTTTTGGGTCTTTGAAAATTGGAATCAATTTTCCATCAACTGTTCCACATGTTGCTTTCATTGCAAAGCCTAATGAATCTCTTGTCATGTATTGATATGAATATGAACCGATACCAAATATGATATTATCAGATGCGAATCCCATTTCCATCATTCTCTTTAATATTTGCTCTTGTCTAACAGTAGTGATTGAATCACCATAAATTAAACCTACTCTTGGGTTAAGGACTCTAAATCCTTTATCATTAACGATTCCACCAAAAATATTCCATAAAACTTCTAATGAACCTTTAGTTTCAGCATCTGATAATTCTTTACCATCCCAATCATAATTTATACCATTATAAAAATAACCATCATAATAATCTCTTTGGATTGTATTATTTGCATAATTATTAATTTTCACAGGAGTTAATTCATTTGGTGTAGGTGCGATTTCATTAATATTAAGGGTCTTAATCTTTAATCCACAAATAATTTTTTCAGGATTTCCTGAATCTGGTCTAATCGTTAACTTGGCTAAGCCGATCTCATTTACTTCTCTCGCAAGAATAATATCTTTTAACTTTTCTAAGGTTACTGAAAGAGTATGCCAATAATCATATGAATCAGACACGTGAGAATAAATACCAGTTGGATATACTTCAGTAATCATATATTTAAGAACTTGTAATTCTGCCTGTTGTCTATCTTCTAAATCATCTAAATCCATTGACGAGTTTTTATGTGCATACATTCTTGTACAATTTTTAACTTGCCAATCTGCAATAATTTCAAAAAATGACCCATCTTGAGTTTCAATAAATTTAATACCATCAGCAATACAATCATTAATATCAGATTGCCAATCAGTATTCAACCACTCATCAGAGCGCCCTGGTAAATTACTTGCAATTTTACAAATACCTTTTGTACGTGCAGAGATATAAGTTCCAATATTCATAGTAATTGTAGCGTGCTCAGAAGCATATACACTTGTACCTACTAATTCTTTATCAGAGTTTGCGAAATAGAAATCTTCAGCCCCATCAATGGCAGCAATTGTATCTGTTCCAGAAAAACAAGCTAAGTGGGAAATACTATTTGTATATGCTTCGTGTCTATTTCCAAGACCTCTCATGCTAAAATCGTGCCCTTGAAATTGAATAAAATTCTTATCAGCACCTGTGAGTTCAGCATATTTTTCAAATGTTCTTCTAAATTCAAAAGCAACAGTTGCCATTGTATATGCTTTCCAAGTTTCTGTACTTGTAACTGATTCAATATAGTTTACTAACCAAAAGAAGTCATCATGTGTATTTGTAACCGTAAACACTGGTACACCAATTGGTGATCTTACACCTTCAGGTAACGATCTAATTACTAATGGTAAATAACCTAGATCATATAACGCTTCAATTTGTGTAATTTTAACAGCATCTTTTCCTAACGCATTATCCATTCGTCTTTTATATTTTTGGACTGATTTTGATTTTGAACGATCAAAGAATGTATCATTCCATTCATTAACTAAATAATCCATTGCATATCGTTGCATACCAAAATTCACAATTTTATTATCATACTCAGATGAACCATTAAATAGTCTAGCTGAACGAGGTGTAAAATTACTAAAAACATTTGTAGTGCCTGTTGTTTGGCCTTTTGGATATTGACTGATGTGATCAACTTTATAGAAATCTACCATTGTTAACACTGATTTTTGTCTTTCATTATTCATTAATTTTCCTTTGTTGTTGCTAATTTAATATAATTTAATGTAATACATACAGATGTTAAATATTTTATAGTATTATTTAACATCATCTTACTGTCCAATTAAATGTTGAGAATCTTTTTAATCCATTCGGTGTCTTAAAATATAACATATATCCAACTGATAACTCATCAATAAGTTTATTTTGTGCAATCATTACCCCATCAAATGTTTCTTTATTATTTTCGTTATCTGTGACAACATAATGTGTACATTCATCTTCTGCACAGAAGAAATTTTCTTGTATAAACACTGCGCGCTTACCTCGAATCTCTGTCGCGATCTCTTCCATATTTTCAAAGTCCCCATCTGTTTCAATCAAAAAATCTCTGAGTTTTTCAACTTCTGTAATTGCCCAATCAAATTTTGCAACTGAATTTACAAATTTTTTCATATTAATTTTACTCCTTCACATTCAAATAGATTGTTAGAGCAGTAAAAATTTTCAATACCAGCATCTTTCATTGCATCTAAACCATTTTCAAATATTCCATGAGTTACATATAAATCAATAGAACGAACGTCCAATAATTTTAAAGCTTTAGATAGCTCTAAAAAAGTTCTACCTCCATCACATATATCATCAATAATTAATACCTTAGTTCCACCCATAGTTTGCCAATCAGAATGTACAACTGTTCCTGTGATGTCGCCTGTCTTAGTATCACGAGTTTTATCTGCTTGAATCATAGGAATATTATATTTTTGTGAAAGCTTAAATGTTTTTTTATTTGCTCCAGCATCGGGAGAAATAACATAATCATAATCAATTGCTAAATTCTTAGGAATAATGTCATGAACTTCTAAATCTATACAATTATTAATTAAAGCAGTTGATACATCTGAGTGATTATTTTTAGTATACACTGTATCAAAATTACAAGAATTAATTAAATTGGCAAATACTTTAATACTTAAAGATTCTCCAGTATTGCACAATCTATCTTGTCTAGAATATGGAACATAAAACATATTAAGAAGTTTTCTCTCATATACATATTTTCTTTCTATTGCGTCATTTAATAATAATAGCTCCATGATATCGTCAGAAGACGTTATATTCCCAGTTATAGAAATAGTTATAAATGAATTTGTATAATGATGATCTTCTAATTTGATATTAATTTCCCCAGCATTAAACTTAGATACTTTGTAGCCGATATCACTAATCGACATTCCATGTCCAACCTTACCATTTGTGACTTCTATTTTAAAATTTGCGTTCATTTTTAATTTCCTTATTTAATTTATATATTATCTGTATGCTTATAAAATAATCATACCATCTTTTAGGTGTATGCATAACACTTGTTTCAATATTAATAATATCATCTTCCATAATATTATTTTCTCGAATCATTATTTGAATCTTATGCTCAAAATCGAATTTTTTATCATCTGTTTCAATTGTATCACTACAAACTTTAATCATTATCTAATCTTTTGAATATATTTAAACAATGGTTCGATAGTTAAATCGTTAATATCATAACCTTCTTCATGTGTTGATGACACATAATATTTGCGTTCAACTGTATCAACATACATTGAGAATGCTCCTTCATCTCCCATAAAATGATCTTCCCAAATATCGTCAGAAACTAGATCACGAATTCCTAATTGTTCTAAAGCATTATTATCAAAACTAATAACACTTTCATTAATTGTTAGTAATCTTTTAATCTCGTTTTGAATACGTTCCAATCGAGGAGTCACATTTTCACCGCGACCTTTTGTCTTATATCCTAGTATCAATATTTTTGATTTATGGTGAATTAGTTCTTCTATTACAACAATAGGTGTAATACCTGCAATAACGTGATATACGACATTATTATTGTCAATACGATACAAAGTATCAATAGAGTTTACTGACACACCTAAGCCAAATATAAGCTTTTTATCAAGTAGCATCATAATGAAAGATCGAGTTTGTTCATCATCCAAATCTTTTTGATTAACGGTCATATTGCTAATGATACCTCTATCTTTCATACGACATAAAAATTGATATAATCCTGGATGCTTTGCATAGTTAATTGCGATCTCTGTACCTTTTTTTAAATTTAGTAGAATAGGTAAATCTAATTTACCATGTTTACCATTATCAGATGCATCTATGTAACAGAATGGGCAATTATGTACACAGTGATTACTTATGTTAATATCTAATGTTTCAGGACGTAATGGTTTAAATTCATTGTCAAGACATACTCTAGTTTTTGTACCATCTTCTTCAATAGTTACTTGATAGTTACCATTGTTGTATCTCGTTATAATATTCATTTTTAATTTCCTTTAAAAACTTTTTGTCGTATTAATCTTATCTGTTTGAAAAATAGTGTTCATTAATTTTTCAAACACTCTTTTTTTCTCATCTTTATCGTAAATAAACAATTTAAAATTGTGTCTACCAAATGATATATATGTATCTTCTGCATCACATTCAATTGTTGTTGGTATCGGATCAAATTTTCTAAAAACATTCCTAGATTTATTCCAGACGAGAAGATTATCACCTTCTCGTTTAAACTCAAATCTATCTGATAATATATTTGACATCTACAAAACCTTCTTCTTTTAGTGGCCATATAAATTTTCGAACAGAATCTTTTAATTTTTGGGTACTAACTTTTCCACGTTTTTCGTTAATTTTAATAAGTTCAGATAATGATGTTAAAAACACTACACTTCTCTTTTCAAAATTTGAAAAGACATTTAACATTTTGCGACGTTGTGAAACAGTTAGCATCATCATGTCGACAACCACTTTATCTTGATATTTAGAGACATCAATAATTAGACGATCAAAATATTCATCAAAGCTTTTTAATCTATTTTCATCAGAATAAAGATATTCCCATGCTTGACCATAATCATTGATTTCATCATACGCTTCACAAAACGTCAAAATTTCATCATCTCGTGAGAGAATATAATATCCATCTTTATCTAATTCTCTAGCATATGTTGTTTTACCAGAACCCTGTAAACCTGTTAATATAACAAGTTTTTTATTATCTTTATCTGTACCTCTTTTTGCTAATTTAACTTTAGGATATTGCGCAAAGATATTTTCATCAATATTTCTAATTGCACCTTCCTTATCTGCAACTCTAAATCTTTTTTGAAGAAACTCTATATCATGATCATCTTGAATTATATTTGTACCATGTCTACCAATTAATTCAAGTACTAATAATTTTACATCAGAGTTAGCATAGAAATTAAACTCTTTTTCCAAGGAGCCCCAATAATCAAGAGCTTTAAAAACACTAACACCTTCGTGACCATCAAATGAATGTTTTTCAATGTTTCTCTTTGTATCAACTTTAATACGAAAGGCAGCTGGTTTTCCAAGATCGTGAAATAGCGCCACTAATAACAAAATATTTTTTTGATAAATTGTTAGATTTGCATCACACATAATATGCGTCATTACCATCATCACATGAGTCCATACTGAACCTTCGCCGTGAAATGGGTGATCAACTCTATCATCGGGAAAATGATTAACTTCTTTCATACGACGAACAGGAATTGGATGCGTTTGGCAAAACCAAGTCACTAATTTATCTCGAGTAACTTCATCTGTAACTGACGTTATTACTTCTTTTGATTCATTCATATATTAACCTTTTATATCTTCTATATTTTCTAAATCTTCTAACCACTCTTGAGCCATATTTAACTTTCTAGTACTAAATAAAACATGTTCTTTTACTCTATATTCTGCAATTGTTTCGATCGTATTAATATCAATTAAATCAATTACTTTAACAACCATATGGAAACACGGATGTTTGTTATATTTTTTAGCAAATGATTTTTTATCATGATATTCTAATGAAAATTTTAATGCTAAATCTTTAAACTCTTTAATGATGTGATTAACTTTATGTTGAACTTTTGCAGTTGTTTCAACTATAAAATCTTTTTTTTCACCATTCTCTAACTGTGCAATAACATCATCTATATTATCATCTAGTATTGTTTGAATTAAAAGATTTTCTCTAGTTCCTTCAGTTACTAAACCATGTAATTGCATATACCAAGTTGTCTTGATTTTATACATTCCATTTGATGTTGTTATAACCCAACCTTCAATACCTTCTGATCGACCACGAAGATCCATCATTTCATCTAAAGTATATTCAAATTCTTTAGAATGTTGAACTCTATATGTATCTGATAAATCTTTAGAGTCGTGATATTCACCATTAGATGTTCTATATTGTAATAACACTAAACGAGTGTTTTGATATTCCAAAACAATTTGATTCTTAGGACTCACTAATTCAAAAACACATGAACTGTATGTTTCTAAAGATGAACAAACTAATCTTTTAATATTTTTTGAACTATCGAAAATATCTTGAGCCATTTTAGCTTGTGAGCTAATAAAAGACATTTTTGATTTTGCTCGTATCACACCATTGGGAAATTTAACAAACGTAATCATCGAACCATCTAATTTATCTTGAACTTTAATAATTGTTTCTTTTACAACATCTTCATACATCGAACCAATAGTTTGATTCACATTAAAAAACTTATTTAATGCTAAGAATCTATCCCACTCTTTTCTCTCTGGATCGTATATAAAAGTTAAACCTCTTAATTCTGACCAATCTTCACCATCGGGAAAGAAATCATCATATGATGCTAATCTATAATCATACATTTCAACTTTATATCCTTCAACAACTGTTTCGGAAACATAAAATGCATCTGTTTCTGTTGTTAAAGTTAAACACTCTTCTCTATCTGGTAAATGATATTTCATTTATTCTCCTTTATTTTCATCTATTTACTAATTTATTTTTTAAAAATATTAAAAAAGAATCTGCAAATTCACGAGCAAGTACTTGCTCGTCATCAGATAAACTATCATACTCATCAGAGTCGACAAAATTTTTTGAATTTATATCTTCAATGTCTTGAATCATTAATTCTAATAATAATGTTCGGCGACATTTTATATTATTTTCAAAAAATTTTACTATATCATTAGATATATCATCATTAAGTATTACCCTGGTAATACTTAATGAATGCGCCAACATGTTGCGAACTTTATTTAAATACAATAAGTTTTCATATTCAAACATAGTAAATAGATTTGTATATGTATTGATATTATCAATTAATGATTCTTTTGGTTTAACTTTTTTAACACGTTTTAAAAATTCTATAACCACTAAACTTAAATCATTGTGTATTAATTGTATAACAGAATTCAAAATTAATGCGTGAATTTTTAATTCACGCATCATCTGCTCACCCTTATTAAATAACCCTTTATCTTTTGGATTTTTTTTCATTCTTTTTGAATTTTTCTGATATTTTTCTGCAATTGTGTTAAATTTTTGTATTGTATTTATTCCAATACTTTCTGGAGAGTCTGTGGCTCTTCTAATTTTACCATTTGAATTAGATAAAAACATTTCTAAATAAACATCTTTTGCATTATTAAGTGAGTTTTCAAACATATCAATATTTGACTTTTTAGATTTTGTAAGCACATTGTCTAATCTTTTTATTTTTTCTGATATATCTATTTCCATTTTGTAACCTTTTTGAATTTTAATTTATAGTAGAATATACCATTTTAAAATGGTATTTCATCTTCATCTATATCAATCTGTGGAATATATGTTGGTTGTGCATATTGTGCAACTGGTTGTTGCACCTCTGGTTGAGGAGAGTGAACATGAGTCGTTGGGTGACCAGTTTGAACAACTGTTTGTTGTATTGGAGGATATACTCCACCCTGTGTTGGAGCAGCAACTTGTGGTTTTGAATCTAACATTTCCATTCTACTAACTTTTAATGAATGCTTTGATCTTTTCATACCATTTTGATCAACCCATTGTTCAAACATTAGTGAACCTTCTAATAATAGTTTTGAACCAGTTCTAAGATACTTATTTGCATTCTCAGCAGTCTTCCCCCAAAATGTACAATCAATATACATTGTCTCATCGACCTTTGCACCAACACTATTTATATAATGATTGTTAACAGCAATTGCTGTTTTACCTAATGCTGTTGCATTTTGTAGATATTGTAACTCAACAGCTCTTGTTAGATTTCCTAATAATATAACTTTATTAAACATTTTCTTTTCCTATTTTAAATTCTTGACCCTTTCTAACTATACCTGCAAACCCTGCAGCTAAAACTTCTTGTTCCAATTCCCAAATATGTTTATCACCTAATGAATAATGATATAACCACATTTTCTTTTTTGTATCTTCAGATAATGTTTTTAATTGATGAAACTGCGCATGAACCGAATTTGGGTACTCTGCAAATTCACAATCGTGAAATATAATATCTGCCATGTGAAAATATGTAAGCATTTGATTTGGTGCAAATTGACTATCACCCGTTATAAATACTGTTTCTTTTTCGTGATCAAACATTAGACCATAAATTGGATTAATCATTCGATCATCAACAACATGAACTGTTTGAATAGGTTTCATAAGTGTACCATGAAAATCAAACTCATCGTTCGATTCTAAATAATGTGTCCAAAAATAAGATTCTAATGAATTTGTCATTCCTTGGATACTTTGTAATCCACCTTTCCAAGTATTATCCCAACCATTAAATAATATTGACTTATGACAAACAAGATTAATCTTTTTTTGACCAAATGGAAATTGTTCAAAATATGTCTTGAATGCTAAGTATTCAATGCCTCCGGCATGGTCAGCATGTAAGTGGCTAATGTAAACTATATCTAAGTCTTGTGGCGTCATATCAAAATAATTTAGAGCCTCAGGAATAGTTGTGCCTGCATCATATAATAAATGTTTTGTAACAATTTCTCTTTCAATATTTTTAACTTCTTTTGAAATTAATATATTTGATTGGTAATTTTCTTTACCTAATACAAATGCTGAACCACTTCCTAAAAATTTAATAAACATATATTCCTCCTAAAGATAAAATGATTTTATTATTGTGTATCTATTTTCACTTGGGCGACCTAACGCATTTGTGAGAATTTTTGTTCCACCTACTAACTCTTGTGATGTTGTATGTGTGTGACCATGAACCCAATAATGAGGTTTTAACCTTTTAATATCTTCTAAACCATCAAAATAATAATATGATGTATCAATATCTTGAAATTCAAAAGGTAGTTCCTCTGGAACTTTTGGGCCATAATGTGTTAACATTACATGACATTCAGACATTCTATCTAATTTCGCACGTTGTTTTTTATATCGTTCTAAAGGTTTAAAATGTCTAATGTGATCGACACCACCATAACCGTATGGTATAGAATAGTTCTTTTTCCCATCAACAAAAATATATTTCGAATCATTCATTAATTTATAATATGCTTCATCTATTTTTTCTGGAGAATATCCTAATGTTAATCCGTAAGTGTTGTCGTGCCACATACCGATTCCACCAAATTTAAATTCATCAATTTCTATAATTTTGCCATCCATATAATGTATTCCATCATGTGCATCACAAAAAGTTTCCATCTCAAATAAACGATTCATTGAATCCCATCTATACTTTTTCTCTTGTTTTCCACTCTCCAGATACATATCATGATTTCCCATAACTATCAAAATATGATCATAATATTTTTTAAGTTTTAAAATCACTTCAGAATCTTGTTGAAAATAATGTCCTTGATCACCACCTAATAATAATACGCGACCTTTTTGTGGTTTAAGCATGTCTACAAATTCATCGATTTCAATATCAAATTTAGGGGATTGTTTATTTAAACAATCGACCCAGAAATCAGTATGTAAATCTGATATGTAATCAACTCTTAATCGTTTTTCTTTTTCAAATGTAATATCTAATTTGTCCCAAACGATTTCATTCAATTGTTTATGCATAAGGTTTATGTAACCACATAAATTACAATAACCATTTTTATCATAAATATGATTACACATTGATTGTTCTAATGTTATACTCAAAATTTACCCTTTCTTGAATGTTTTATCATTGCTTGTAAATATTCAACATTTGGTTTAAATTTTGTAATTCCACCACTTGGTGTTGAATAATCTAATTTTGTATCCTGGTACATAGTTGATACTCCACCTTGAGGGACCCAACCATTTTCTATAAATTCTTTTACTTTACCATTTAAAGATTTACCATAACCCATCAAATCATTATCATATAATTCTTTTGATTTTAAAACAGTATATTCCATTTTAATCTCTAAAAAATATTAGATCTTTAGGTGATCTAGTAACTGTGTTTTTTCTATCATTTCTATAATATGTTATCTTATATGTATATACAAATTCATTATCTATATCATTAGGAGTTTTGATTATTTCTTTCACTATACCAGTTAATGTATCAACTCCACCTTGTCTTCCATAATTAATATGAAAACCAACATGGTCACCAACTTCTGGTTTACCATTTGATTGTTTAGAAATAATATTATCTTCAATCAATTTTTGGGCAGTTGGGTAATTTGACGAATCGAACTTATCATTTAGATAATCAATAACTTTTTTTGATTTATCAATTGCTAAATCTAATCTATCTATCGCGGTAGGTGAAAATCCTTCGTGACATTTACGACGAGCTTCCAATAACATAAATATTGCTTCATCTAATAATTTATCTCTATCTATTTTTATATGTTTAATCATACTTTACTCCATTCATTATATCTCCAATCCTAACAGGTACACAATCATTATTATCTCGACAAACATTAAGCATATTTGTTGTTTCCAGAACTGGACATTTCCCATGTGTGTGACCATGCATTGCTAAATCACAATCATAATAATCATAAGCATCAATTGCTTCATCTATTCTAGGATTCATTGGTGATGGTTTAGATAAAATTAATTTACCATCGTCATCTTTCTGATGTCTGTATTCTCTATCATCTGGTGGATAATGATTAAATAATATTCTAAAGCCATTTATATTTTTTACTAAAGCACTAAATAGTTTATCTTTTGATGTTGCATGAAAAATCTTTTGATTATCCTCTATCACTAAACCTCTGATTACATAATCAAAACCTGCCTGTGCATAAACTTGATCACCCTTTCTATCATGGTTTCCCAATATTAAAATTTTAAAACCGTTTAATCTCTTAGCAATGTTTAAACCTTTAAATGCAAAATCACCCAAAAATAAAGTGACATCATCTTTAGATACAGCCGAATTAAATTTTTTAACCATCCAGTCATCATGTGCCTTTAATAAATCATCAGGATATAATCCTTCAATATTACATCCATCTTTTAACATTAAATTTTTACGATGAGGTTGGAAATCAAATATTGATTTATGACCAAAATGATCATCAGATGTTATAAAACAATTCTCATCAATAGCATCAATAATTTCTTTTATATCAGTATCAAACATTATTATCCTTTATTGTTTTGTATATATAGGTTTAAAAATCTCTGCAGCATGACAAGAATTTAATGCTCCAAAATATTGAGCAGTTATTCTTGCGCCTGCTTGATTAGTAAGACCTCTATGAGGTAAATCATAATTACCTATACATGTGTCTCTATATGGTAATTCATTTGAAACATTCACAATACATGTGAATTCATTTGTACCTGCACCATATTCAGTTGCTCCTGGAATATAACATTCATATAGGTTTTTTATGTTATGTTCTTGACTAGGTCTTGAGATGATACGAACCATCTCAGATACAAATTTATGATCATTATGTAAATCAGTACTATTATTCGTAATGATGGTATCAGGAGCATATGAATATATATAATCCCTAACACTTTCTTCCATTTTCATTCGAACATCATTACTTAAATTATTAAGAGTTAAATCGAAATATCCAATTGCACCTGCTTGACATTGTAAAACATGTTCAATATTTTTCGAAAATATATTGCGCCTAGGATCATTTAATACTGCACCATTACCACATATAATTAATACTGATACTTCTATACCAGCATCCACCATTTTTTTAATTGTACCAGCGCTAAATGATTCATCATCATAATGTGCCAATACAAATAAAACTTTTTTAGAATTCAACATTTAATTTCCTTGATCTATATGTTTATATCCTGTACCGTTACAACAAGTACATTCTTCTATTCCGAATATTTTATCATTATTTGATAATTCATTTGCCACCCGTTGATATTCATCAACTAATCGATCCATCTCTAATCGATCAAGTTTATAATAATTAAGCTTAGATGATAACATATCATAAAAATCTTTTTCGCTAATAATTTCAGATAGTTTTTGAACTTTTGATTCTAGAACTTCTTTAGTATCATCAGGAATTAATAATAATTGATAATTAGCAATTGCATCAATATAATATTGATATGCATCAATCTCATGTTTTGCTGATTCTAAAATATTTAAATCTGCAAAGAATTTATTGATCTCAACGAGTCGATGATTATCTCGTTCATATAAAATCTTTTCATTAATAAAATGTAATATCATATGTAAAGGTTCAATTTGAGATATAATAGAATTTACAGTATCCAATTTTTTAAAAACTTCCGAATCTTTTAATGTGGTTAAATCATACTTAGAACAATTCAATTCAATTACACCGTTAGTAATCATCACATAACCATTGATAAAACCAATTAAATCGTTATATGTAGACATTTTATGTCTATCAACTTGTATCGCGTGTAAATCGTAGGTATATGCAATTATTAAATGACTAAAGTATTTATAAACATATAAGTCATATGTTAATCTATTTTTTTGCAATTCTCTTTTATTCAATACCATTTTATCAGTTGCTGCATTTAATTTATTTGTATCTGATAAAATATCAATTTGCACTTGAGCAATTGCATTTGCAACATCAGTACTATCAAATAAAAAGTTAAATACCTTTTCAGTCTCTGATGCTTTATTACCAACTAAATAAAATCCATCATGTTGTGTTGTCATCGCTAATCGTTCAGTTTGATCTTTTAGATTACCTTTAAAATTTTTATATGTTTCTTTTAAATTAACATATTTAAATCCAATAGATTCAACCTTTTCTTTTACTTTCTCAAAAGCAAGTGTTTTTCCGGTAAATGTTAAATCATCAAACTGATATACAACCTTATTTGATTTAAATGTTAAAGCAATTGTATTATTTTCAACTTCTGCTTCTAAGTCCATTTTACCAAACAATATTTTTGTTTCTGCACCACGAGGACGTTTTTTTCTAGGATGATCCTTAGCATCAAAAGTATTAAACAATAGAGCATTAACTGCTCTAAAACTTGCAGACTTACCAATATTATTATTACCTCTAACAACAGTAAACCCTTTATATCGAAACTCAAGTTGAACAATAGATTGAAAATTTTCAATTTTCGTATAAACATATTTGTCTTGTGGATAATCTCCAATTATTTTATCAATCTCTAATACTGGTACATTATTTTTATCAAATTTACCATCTAATAAATATACAAGATCTGCATGCTCATCAATATCATCTGTTTGAGATACAAGCACTAAAGTGAAATCATATTCTTGACAAAACTTTTGTAAGAATTGTGCAAGCCTTGGTCTATATAGTGGAGACACTTGAGATATTGATTCATCAAATAAAAAGAATTTATTATCAGAATAAATATAACCAACAAGCACCTTAAATAATATACTAATAAAACTTAACACTCCTCCACCATTGTTTCCAAGAAGTTTTTCATTGCGTGCCATCTCAATGCCATTCTGATAAAGAACGATATCATATTTCATATTTATCTTTCCAGAACTTGTAGCAGATGTTGCTTCAATATCTATTTTAATTCCTTGATCAAATACATCTTCTAATGCTGTATTTATAGTAGTTAAAATAAACTCTTTTTTACTTTCCATTTTCTGATTCTTTAGAATCGTTAAAATATTTTTAACATCATCTAATAATGCTAAATTGGTTGTGCACTCAGTTATTTCTAACTGAACTTGTTGCACAACTTTTTCCAATAATAAAATATTCTGGTTCGCAGAAGTCATTTTAAAATTAATAGAATCCAACGATTCCTCTTGTTGTGTATCAATCATATTTTTCCTTTATTCAGCAACTGCTTTCTCTGCTTTCTCTGCATCAAGATCATGTCTATTGATTGCTGCATCAGTTTCATCTTCATCGTTATCTAATACATGATCAGGTTCTTTAACCATCAAAGTACTAATATTTGGAAATGTCTCATCTATATAATCCTTTTTATTAATTATTGTGTATATATCTGAAAATAATTTTATCATTTCAGAAGCATTTAAACTTGAATAATACATATATGTATAATCAAGTGATTGATACATTTTTTTAAGAGAGTATTTGCTCACAAAATTTTCAACTGTAATATTAATATCTTCCATATTAAATTTTACATCTAATGCTTCTTCAAACTTTTTACGGGCATTAAATGAATCTAGTAGTCCACAATTTGATAATAATTCGCGAACTCTACTATCACCTGTTGTTGCATTTAATTCCATTTTATATAATCGCAATAATTCATGATCATCTAAATATAAGCACTCATCTGGTTTCTTTAATTTTTCCAATGCTAATGCTGCAGTTTCATGGTATGTTTTTATTAATTTATTTGCACTAATTTGATGATTATTTAAAATCATTTTTATAGAACCATGCATCATATCTATTTTCTCAAAAAATGATTCTGTATCTCTAGTTTTACCGATGCTAACATTAAAAGTTTTTGTAGTGTAAAATAGTGCACTTACACCATTACGTTCTCTTAAATCATCAATCTTTTCGCCTAACATTTCAAAAAATGATTTTAATTTTGTCTTTTTAAAATTCTTTTCATGTCCAGCATAAACTTCAAAAGTTGGAATGTTTGCACCCATATGATTTAATAGCATGATTGTATTTTTTATCTGATTAATATTTGAAACATCATACTTTAACACATTTGCTAATTTTTCTTTTAATCCGGGAACTCTATTAATTTGATCAAAAGTTATTTTATTATTAAATGTTTCAATATAACAACCTTCTAACTCATCTTTAATTGCAACAGTATTTGTCTCAAACATTGTCCAGTCACCAATAGAACTTGTCATTCTATTTGAATATGCATGGCGCAACGTTTTTGGTTTAGATAGAACTAATTTTGCTGGCGCTTTACCACTATCAATAAATGCTTGCGACACTTTAATAACATCTAAAAATGGTAATATGTTATCAGATGTTAATCCACATTTATCAACCATTTCATCAATATGTGCTTGAGTAACCTGTTCTAATTTTACATAAAAGACACTTGGAATATCTGACCAATTATCACCATTTGTACGACGATCATCCATATGTGATAACATATAATTTGTCAGATGCTTTTTATAAAATTTTGTGTCTTTATTTATAAAAATAATTTTAATATTCTTGTAATCACTAACGTCAATATAGTTATGAATATTTTCACATTCTAAATCATATTTTGTTTTATCTCTCCACTGCTTCACTTTTCTAATCATTGAATATATTTTTACACTCCTGTGATCAGGAGTAATTGTTTTCATTTCTAAAATATCTTCAATATATGTTAGACGATCTAATCGTGGCAAATTGGTTCTCGGTGATTTCCCATTAGACATAACTAGATTTGAACTAGTTTCAGATGCAAATGAAAAACCAACTAAGTTTAAAAACTTTTTTTGATCCTCAGTATAATTAGCATCTGCAAACAATGATTGTGAATTTTGACGAACTTTTTTCATTTGATAATCACATTCAATTTTTTTATATATCTCAATATATGTTTTATCAATATATGATATAGCATTTAAAAAATGACTAAGAATATTTTGAGACGTAACATCATCATAAATTAACTCTTCACGCGAAGGTGCAAATGAAACAGAACCCATTGGCATATAAATTCTAAATTCAAAATTATCAAAGAATTTTGATAACATTGACATTGTTTCATCTGAAACATCTAAACCTTTATTTTTTAAATATGGAATAGCTGAGTTAACTTTTAATGATCTTTTAAGAACTGATGCTGAAAACGAATAGCCAACCTCACCTTGAATAATATTAGATTCTTTATCATTACCAATTGTACGAATAAATATTTGATCAGTAACCTTAATGAATCTCTCATTATTTTCCCATTCCCAATCCAATACTTTATCACCACGTAATACGCGAGGTTTAGTTTTAAAAAATTTTAGTTGCTCAGAAATCTCATTTGCAACATTAGATGAATAATGATCAGTTAATGGTACAGTAATTAATAGACCATTCTCTTCATCTGTATCATTTGCACCAAACATTGTAAGCATAGGTCTTTTATGTGCATCTTTAGAAACAGTATAAACAGTTTTACGACCGTCATTAATACTTGTAACTGTAAATGAATCTGTAATTGCCAATGGCGATTTAGAACCTAAACCTAAACAACCAGTTTCAATATTTGAATCAGATTTAGTACTTTCACCAAATGTTGTAAATATAGACATTACAACATCATGTGGCATACCCGGTCCATAATCTCTAAATTTAATAAAATTTCCCATATCCATTCTACCTGGTAGAATGATATCAAAAGATCTTTCTTCACACCCTGCAATTTTGTGACCGTCATTACAATTTGTACTTAACTCTCTTACAACAGCACCTAGTGGATTCGAATATAGATTTGATAGAATGTGGAACATTTTACCATCATCTGTCTTAACCTTGAACTCTGTTTGCTCTAATGCGCCTGAAATTTTTACTTCTCCTGATGTCTCATGAATGATCATCTTAACTCCTATTTTAATTTTTGGGAAATACAGATGATTTTCTGTATTTCTATATTAACTAAAACGATCTTTATCGATAAAGATCGTTTTGTATTTTTAATCGAAATATACTGGCTTCAACGCTAATATATCTGTAGTATTATTCGACACTTCTTTTATAACTTTATATTTACAACATCTCATTTTCGAATTATTATAATCCGTTGGGATTGAAACAACATCTCTTGGATGAACTTCACATACAACAATACGATCTCCACCAAATGCTCCAAGGTATGAGTATGAACATACATGCAACCCTGTACTACAAGTATTGCTTGAATTGTTATCAACTGATAATCTTTTCATTCGGACGACGTTTCCAATAGAATTATCCATGGTGTTTGAATGGCAATCTTTCCAATTACTTCTAATACGTTTATATGTTAGAATATTACCTGTTTGTGTAATAGGTATTTTACCAGAACGTAAGAATCCATATAATTCTTTTTGTGCTCTAACAGATGGGTTCTTTTGAACCTTATTTAAAAATCTCATAAACGGTTGAATATCATCAGCACCATGTTGTGCCATATTAATAATAAATTCAACTAATGCACCATCAAGTTCTTCACCATTAAAATATAAACTATCATTTTTAAACTCTAATTGTTTATAAACTAATTTTGAAATTGCTCCACGTAAGTCTAATAATGGGAAAACATCGTTCCATCTAGCTTCTTCTAAACATTCAGTAATCTTTTGAAAATTTGGATGCTCATTATTTATAACTTCCATCTCACCATTTAAATACATAGTGATATTTTGATTATCGTTTTTAACATAAGGTATTTCAGACACTTTCATATCTGCATATGCAGCATATTTTGTTGCTTCTGCTGTACCTTCGTGAATCTTATTAGCATCTTCTTCATCTTCAATCTCTTCAATCTTGATTGCTTCATTCGAGACAGCATCAATAAGATTTAAAAGTTTTCTATTTTTTGGACGCTTTGATAATGCATATTCTAAAAGATCATCATCTAATGTTTCTGAAAGAATTTTCTTTTCAATTCCACGAAGCGTACCTTTATCATTTTGAAAAATCTCTCGAAGACTTTCCTTTACATTAATTGTGTCAAAACCAAACTTTTCTGATACATCTGATTCAGATACTGTGACATCATCATATTTACCAGCTTCACGTGTTAAAGAAAATTCTTCAACTAGATCAGAATAATCTTCATCATCATCAGATTTAATATCATCATATCGCTTCTCACTTTTGTAAGTGTTTTGATGACTATATTTATTAAATTTTGGACGATAATTTTTAGCAGATTGAATATCTTCATCCGAACCATCTTCTTCAGACTCTTCTTCAATCTGCTCTCTAGATGCAGTTTGTTCAGCCATTCTTTTGTCACGAGCGTCTTGTTCAATTGACATTGCTTCATCTCGCTCAGCTTGTTCGGCTTCTTCAATTGCGCGTTTTTTATCTTGAATTTCTTTTTGTTCAGCTTCCGTTAATTCAACAACTTCTTCTTGATTAATTTTACCAGCCGTGTTTGCATATGAATCAGGAACTGTTTCTTTTGTTTTATCTTCTGGAGAAGAATTTTCAAATTTGGTTGGATCATATGTTGGATCATTTGGAAAATCTTTTCTACCATGACCAGGACCGTTCCAAAATCTACCATATCTAACATTTGTAGGTCGAGCAGATGCAACAATAAATAGAATATCATTTATTGTTTTTTTACTTTCAATCGCTTTTTCTATTTTTTTTAAAGTATTTTTATCATTTTTAAAAACATCACGAGCTAATAAAATATATTCATTTGTATCATAATCAATTGTGGTTGTTTCAATAGGTGTTTCATAATCTTCTTTAACCTTTTTATCTTCTTTAACCTTATTGATGATTCTATCATTCTTTTCTTGTAATGCTTCATAAGCATCAATAAGTGATAATATCTTTTTATTTTTTGGACGAGCAGCTTTGGCTGACCATAAAATATCAAGAACTGATAGATCACCATTAACACCTTTCATTATACGTTTTAAAGTACCTTTATCATTTTTAAAAATATCGCAGGCTTCAATAAGAAATTTATCACCACGACACATTGAATCAACTTCTTCATCAGAAGTCTCAACAACTTTAACTGTTTCAACTGTTTCAACTGTTTCAACTTTTGCAGTTGTAGTTTTTTCTTCTGTTGGTAATTGTTCCATATGTATTCTACGATCAGAAATATAATCTTTTAATTTTTTATTTGATGGACGCTGTTTTGTAGCAGCTGCTAAAAATTCATCATCTGATAAATCTAATCTTCTATTTAAATAACCAAGTGTTTTTGAATCAGTGCTAAAAATATCTAACACTTTTGTTTGTACTATACTTATCATTTATATCCTTTTAATTTTTTGCATTGTTTAAATAATCCAAAGCTTTTAATTTTGCAGCTTCAGAATATGAGTTTGTTTTAATAATATCATCAACGATATCATCATCTGTTGACGTAGCATTCTTTTTAATATCTGTGATTTTAAAATTTTCAAAAAATTTAAAAATTTCGCCTTTAGTTTTACGTAGAATATCAATAGCCTTTTGAGCAAATGCTTCTTCATATGGAACGAAAGGTACTTTTATAGTCTTACAATCAACACTAAAAAGATCATGAATTTTATCATATGTTATGGACACATGTTCAAATTCTGGAGTGTGTTCATCAAGTTCTGTTTCATAATCTCTAACAACTCTTGTAAAGTTCCAATTATTTATTAGATGACAATCTTTGCCGTCTTCTCGTCGTATTACAACAGTATCATAACCAACATGGTAGTGTCCGAATATAAACATATCAATATCTGGAAAATCTCTAACTAAATTAGCATATGTAAAATCAGTAACGTGATCAACATCTTTTGGTGTAACATTTGAATGTAGCACGGCAACTTTAAACATTTTTGCACCAGGATATGATTCTTCATCAAATGCTCGAATTGCATCTAAAACCTCATTCGGTTCATTTGAATAATCAACACCTTGTACCTTAATATAAATATTTTCATCCTGCATTACTAGCGGCTGATCAGTGATGTTATTTAAAATTTCATCATGTACCATTTCACCAAAAATAGTATCATCTGAATTTTCATAACCGTGAAACATATCATGATTTCCAACATTTGAAAATAAATCAATAGAACCTTTTAATTTAAAAGATTCTAAAAATCTTTTATTTTTTCTATATTTTTTAAATGACCATTTATCTTCAGTACTTGAATCAAAAACATCTCCTGTAAAAATAGCCGTATTTATTTGATGTTCATTACAATAACCAGCAACAAAATCAAATTTATTTGTAATATGCTTCTGATAGCTTGTTCGAATTCTATTTATAAATCCCAATGAAAGATGGGGATCTTTCATTGTAATGAATTCAAAATGCATTACTTACTCGTGATATATAAAAGAAATTTGAAAGATAAATTATGAACTTGAATCTGAAATGATCCGATAATATCTTTAAGTTGTTGCGCTTTACCTAAAAGCACTTTTCTTTTCTTTTTAGAAATTTCATTTTTCCATAGATCATTAATCCATTCTTTTTCACCTGAGTGATAATCACTGATCTCGGCAAACTCAGTATAATTTGAATTCTCAGTTGAAGCTGCATCAACCACATCATTTAAAAAATATAATAAATGTCTATTAAGAATTACTCTAACAGTTTCTTTTTCTAGTACCTGAATCATATCATTATTATCAAAAGCTTTGCGTGCATTTTTATCATCAACAAATCTTTTTTGGATTGATCTAATATCCGCTGAGTGTGGACGACGTTTAAAACATCTTGCAAATATCTGCTCAATAGTTTCATTATTTTTAAGGCCAACATTTATGGATCTTGTCCCATTTTTATCATTCTCAAATAACGCTTTAAGTTTTATAACTACTTCTTTTTCTAAATTTTTCATTTTTTTCATATTAATTCCTATAATTTAAAAAGCTTTTTATACCATGATTTGGCTGCTTCTTTTGATTCTGGTTCTACGACCACAACATCTTTACGAATATTTGCTAATATTGTTTTACACTCCTTAATTATGATTCCATCTTCAAATCGCTCAGCTCTCGATAAAATTTCATTTGCTGATAGATTTTTTACCCACGCTGATCGAATTGATTTAGATGCTTGTGGATTATGTTTAAATTTCGCAATTAATCTTTGATATATTTCTGATCGAGCATCATCATATGATAAAGATTTTAATAACATTTCATCAATATTATCTGATTGCACTTTTATTTGCAAATCTTTTATCGCAACTAAAACATTTTTAAATTCTGGATACTCCAAAACTTTTTTGTTTAATTCTTCAAATGTTATATCTTGTGATACAAATTTAAAAATGGTATCTAAATTATCTAATGCATTATTTAATTGATTAGTATATGTTTGACTCATACTAATTTCCTTTATGATATTGGACTACACCCCATGCAAAGTATTGTTTTAAACATTCTGATATTAGACAATCATTTGAACATGCATCACGCGCAACATCTTCTAATTCATTATCAGTTGTCAATAAATCCATTAATTTGAATAATCTAGTATTGTCTGAATTCATCTGAAATGACGGACTTCTTGTTGTACCTCTATCTTTATAACCTTCTTCAACTTGTGACATTATTTTGTAATCTCCAATATATATTTTAATCGTATCTGATTATTTTTAAAAATAATCATCTCATCATTCTGAATTCCTGATTGTCCAGGCTTAGCCCAATATGAATCATAAATTGAGTCTGGATTTCTTGAAATTGACCGACTAGGAATTTGATAATTACCCATTGCGATATCAGCAACAAACATATATATCTTATCTTGTTTAGCTGATGAATTCCAATACATACCATCACAATAATTTAAAGATTTTGTACTTTGACTTGCAAAATATAAACCTTGACCAAACATATAACCAGTTGTTTGTCCAGGTGATTGTTTCGGCATCAATAATCCACTTTTTAAAATTGATAATAAATTAGCAATTTTAGTTCCATGAAAAAGTTCCATCTGATTATCCAAATCTTTTCTATATTCAGATTCTTCCTTTCCAAGTGAAACCGTATATATTTTTTCAACTTTATAGTTGTTGTGACCATGTCTAGAATTTTTAGAATCATTAAAATATTTTACGAGTCTCGTAAATTCTTTTTTATCTGTTAATTCATAAACACTTGTATCAAATACTTTTTCTTGAACAGCTTTTGCTGAACTTTTATCTTTGATATCTTTTTTTGCAGCATCAATAATTTTTAATGAATCAGATAATGAATTACAAATATCTAATTGTTCATTTACTTTATTAACAGTAATTAAAAGGTTTTTATAATCTCTAAGATTTGAAATCTTAGTAGGAATGATTGTAAAATATTGTTCATTTAATTTAACGAATGCATCATATTTTTTATCAGTTAATTTTCCCATTCTTGATTGATATGTCATAATTTTATCAAGAATTGTTAACGCTTTTGTAACACCTTTTTCAGTAACTATACCAAGATCTGTTTTAAAATAACCGGTATCGATATCATATTTGATTTTTGTATTAGCTGTAATATTATGTATATTTTGCTTAACTAACTTTTCGATAAGTTTTTTAGAAACATCATCTGTTTTGATTTGTGCCATCGCGATATCCATTATATTTCCAGAACTTGATGAATTTGAAGATTCTTCAATAATATTAACATCAATTTCAGATGGGACATAACCTTTTTTGATCTTCTCAGCACGCTTCTTATCATACATTCTTTGTCCACCATTATATGATCTTCGCTGTGGCGTCGAGTTACCTACTCGGCCATATTCAACATCAACTCTATCACCAATAAGTTCTAATTGGTAAAATTTATTTTTATTAGTTTTTGTATCTACAAAAATTAACATCTCTTTCATGAGCAGAGTTCCTCCATAGTAAAAGAACTTGTTAAATAATTTGTAAGTTCTTCATGTGTTGCAAAAACAACTTCCTCGTGAAAATACTGCGAAGATACAACACCATCAGATTCTTTAAGTTTGTACTTAATTTCAATTTTATTAGTTTTCCAAATATTGATAATAATCGATTGTACTACACATTTAATCATTTTATTATTAATCATGGTAAAACATTCTTGTTCAATATTCAATCTAGTTTTGATATCCATTAGTCAATCTCCCAATAATCACCAACCTTAATAAATTCAATTTTATGTTCATTACCTGCTGGATCAGTTACTCTCGCAGATGAACGTTCAACACCTTTTTCAGCATCTTCAAAATATGTTGAACAATTATTACAAGTGAGCCTACCCACCGTATCAGACTTTTCTAAAGTGCCTACTAAACAAACATTACATCTATCTCCAGCAATCATGATGATTGCTCTAATGCTAAAAGTTCTTGTTCTTTAATTGCAATTGCTTCTTGATACTGCTGTGCAATAACATTTAACTCATCAATATTAACTGTACCAAATTGTTGTTGAAACACCTCTTCCTTCTGTTTAATTGATTGTTCTTTGATAATTATATCTCTATTAACTTGTTCAAGTTCTGCCTCATATTGTGATTTCTTTGCTTGATATTCTTCTATTGTTGCCATTTTATTTTTCCTTTAACCAAAGAGATTAATCTCTTTGAATTTTAGCTCTTTCTACTCTAAGCTTATTACTCGCTACTTGTTGAAATAATTTAATTCCGTATATCTTACCACCTGAGGTGATAGAATTCGCAATTAGATTATTACCATATACCCAAGTAACCATTCCGTAAATACCATACCCACTATTCAATGTAACTTTAATACCATTTGATTTTGAGTTTCTTTGAACAGCTGCCAAATCTAACATCTTCTTTAATCGATCTTCAGTAACCTTTGTATCAAATACAATACTTTTGAGGTTATTTAATTGCCATTCTTTAGTTTTTTGATCAGAATCCCCAACTAGTTCTATAACTTCTTCAGCTATTTTTTCATCTAGTTTTTCCATATCTAATATAAAGGCACCTTTAATATAATCAGGTAACTTGTTCCAATTTTCAACAATTGCTTCAATAATAAGCATTTGATTTTTAACATATCCACGATCATTCATACCACCAAGAATAAGATCAACTTCAAATGATTTATTATTATCATGTTTATCAAAATATGTTCCATACGAATTCAAGATATATTTTGTCGCAATTTTTTCTTTGAACTCATATAGATTCATAGTTGTACATTTAGTTTTACAAGAATTAATTTCTTCAAAAACTATAAACTCTTCATCTTTATATTTCTCATCAAAAGAATCATTATAAAAAACATAATCAACAATTGTTGCAGAATATCCTTTATTGTGTGGACTCATCCAAGTCATCGCTTCAAATAATGGGTACATTGCAGACTTTAACATATAGTATGATTTATCATCAACAGGTGTTAAAATATTATCAAATAATCCTTTATATGTAACAATTTTATAAAAACATTCACCATAAAATTCTGTAGTGAACTCTATGAATTCATTCTTTGATTTTTTCAGCTTCTCTCTTGATGCATATGATTTAGCCATATTACGAATCGCGCCTTTAAAATTAGAGACGGCAATATCAATAGAATCTTCATCACCTTGAAGTGAATGAACGTGTCGAAGCATTTTTAGAATCTTACCAACAATTTTACGTTCGTAAATTCTGCCTCGTAATGTGTCATATCCAATATTTAAAAGTACCATAATTGTAGGATATAATGATTTTGCATCCTGCGAACCAATTACTTGAAATTTGCTTAACCCAACAATTTGTGGATTAGGTTGTTGAACATATGCACCCATAGTTCTCAAATGAGCAGCTAATTCTTTTACATCTTTTTGTAAATATTTTTTCTTCTCATCCTGATTTTTTTTCTTAGCCATTACTAATCTCTAATGATTATGCAATTTTCATTAACTGTTTTTAAAATCTCGAATGCAATATCATCATCAATATCATCTTTAATATAAATTTTAAATATATTCACTTTCATCCAAGTTCGTATATTTGCAATTTTATTTTTTTTGAAACCAATACCAAATTGTGAATCAGCTTGTAGTAATACTTTATCTATAGTATTTCTAATTACCGAAACCTTTGAATCCATATTAAAATCTGCTTCACAGCGACCTTGAATTCTAATAGATTCCGCTTTATAGAAATCCATTCTTAACTTTCCATGTTTATAATCAAACTTTGCTATAAATTTTCTTTGCATTTTAAACCTTATTTTATACCTAAGTATATATTTATTTTTCTACCTACTTCAGTATCTCTAACAAACTCTACAGTTTGAGATAATAAAGAAACTGCATCAGCTAATGATTGTTTTAACGATAAATTATATTGCTCTAATTCTTCTAAATCATCAATTCTATCATCTAATTCATCAAGAGGAATAGTTGTATCATATATCTCTCGATCTTCATCAAAATAATATGTTGATGATAATGTATCCATATCTTCTTTTCTTAACCATTCTTTTAAAATTGAACAGTGATTATCTTTTTCAAACATCTCAGGTGTTATTTCTGGGAAATCAACTTCTTTAACTTTTGCTCGAAAGTCTACACAATTATTTTCTAATAACCAAAACTTCATTTATTCTCCTTATTTAAATTAACTCCACAATCCATATGTGTAAGTATATATATAATATGATCTTTTGTCATTTGCATATCATCAGGCATTTCTTTATTCAACTTATCTAAAGTTAATTTTAACTTCGATTCATGTGTTTCACCATCACGTTGAGTTATATAATGATACCCTGTTTTTGTGATACCAACTGTTATTACATATGGCCCATCATCAAATCTAAATTGTTTTTTACCTAATTCAATATCTCTTGAAAATATCTGTTTTATATCTGGCATTAAGTTTCTCCTTTACCATAGAAATAAGCGCGTATAAACCATCTTAAATATATCTCAATGAAATCTACGACAAGAAAAGTAACTGCGCATATATCGCAGTTACTTGAGTATTATACGATATTACGCTTCTACTCTACAATGAGATTTTATATCTTCGTATATTTCAAAAGGATACCACTCAGTTCCAAAATCACAAACTATATTGGATTCTAAAAATTTTAGATGTATATCTCTTTCAATATTTAAAGCATTCTTATCTTTTATTTTATATAAAATTTTTAAATCATCAAGTTTTGTTGATGATTTAATTCTATAAAATCTCTTTTCAACATTTTGTGAAAAACCAACTTTTATTATATTTTTACTTTTAGAATATAATATATATACATATCCAGATAAAACATTGTTCATTGACATGTTTAAAGATCTAAATTTTCTAAGTTCTGAAGTGTATGATTTTTCAACACCCACACTTATCTTAATTTTAATATTTTCTTTTTTAGCAATGTTTTTATCACCTTTTTGGTATCCACACGTAGTACCATTCGGATGAATTTCTGAATATGTTAAACCTTTTAGTTTGCTAGGAAGAGAACAATTACCACAACTAATATTATAACCTTTTGCAAAATTTGCATCAAGGCCACAGGTAGGACAATATTTAACATCATATAAAATATTAAATATTTCTTGATCTGTTGTTTTAATTTCTAATTGTTTTCTAATCCGTCTACAAACATAATTTAAAGGTTTGTTCGATTTTTCATAATATAAAGACGCTTTATCAAAAGCGTCTTTAACTATTTTATACTTGTTGCTCGACGACTTCATTAATAAAGCATTTACTATCTGTTTTTGATGCTTCGATTAATTTATCATACATCTCCGGATCTTTCCATTCATCTTTAATTCCTTGAGAAAAATGTATATCTTCCAATTTAAAAGGAGTGTGTTCAAAGTTTTTCGGATCTAAATCATCTCTAAAAGATTCAGCATATCCAGTTACTGTTTCATGAACTCTAACTGAAGTTACTTCAACTCCAACTTCACCATTATTAAATGATGTAGCATTAACAACTTTATCCACTAACATTAAAAACATTAATGAATAAGCCTCAGCTGAAGGAGATACAGGCATTGTAATGTATCTTTCAGAATTTTCAACCATAAATTTTTTAAACTCATCAGTTTCTTTATCCCACATAGAATATGCATGATCAAATGAATCAATTAAATCTTTTATATTTCCCTTCATTAAACCGAAGTCCATAACCATTTGACCATTATCTAATCCTTTACTTGTAAAGAATACTTCAACAACATAACTGTGTCCATGAATACTTTTTTTACAACGAACTGATGAACAATTTCGGACAATGTGTGCCCCTTCAAACTTAAATAATTTTCTTATAATCATATCTTTTCCTTTTATATTTATAACTTAAAAAGTTGTTGGTTGAGCTATTGCTCTAATTACTTTCATAAAACCAGTTTGTAAGTCACGCTTACCTAGTTCTAACCATCCACCATCGAGATTTAAATCGTCTGCTGAATCTTCTAATTTTAAAATTAATTCTCCAACCTTCTCAGCCATCTCTTTAGCTTCATTCATCAAATCTATTTCACCTTGACTAAGATCTCTATAACCTTTAATCTTCTTGTGTTGATTATCCATTATTTACCTTTAGTAAAACACTGAAGAGACATTGATGCACCACTATCTAATATAGCCATAACACATGTTTTAGTTGTATCAGTTTTAGGAGTAAATTCATATATCTCAGAATTGCTTCCCCATGTATCAATTTCATACTCAGCTGTTGGTTGAACCAACGGATAACTATTAGTATCAACTATACCATCACATGCACTAAAAGCAATTATCATAAATGTAGCCATTGCTACGATATAAATCTTTTTCATTATTTAACCTTTGGTCTATGACCAGCTTCTAAAATAGGGATTCCAGCTTCTGTTGGAATATACATAATTTGATTAATATCACCATTTGATAATGCTTCAGCAAACGCTTGAATATACATTTGATTTCTATATTCTGGAAATTCTTTTGCTGCTTTACCAACAATAGCAATTGCTTGTGCTGTAAATTTAGCAGCTTCTAATTCAGCTTTTGCTTGCTCTACTTGAATTTGTCGAGACTGTGTTGATTCAGCTAATTTAGCTTTACCCTGCATCTCCATTGACCAAACACTATAATGTCTATAACCAAACATTAAACCTATAAATAACACAATCGTGAATAAACCAGCAGATGCCAGTTTTAATATATCTTTTGTTTCCATTTTTATTCCTCAATTAATTTTTGAGACAAGAAAAGTCTGAGACGAATCTCAGACTTAATTATCTATGCTGGTAAAACCGGAGCAACAGGAGCAGCAACAGGAGCAGCAACAGGAGCAGCAACAGGAGCAGCAACAGGAGCAGCAACAGGAGCAGCAACAGGAGCAGCAACAGGAGCA